>Ga0193751_1000078_pt1 | contig 86015 bp, 82 predicted proteins | sample L1c2metaG_FD_143050 | JGI IMG/M metagenome (GOLD analysis project Ga0193751, IMG submission 143050) | Soil microbial communities from a riparian zone of the East river system, Colorado, United States - L1c2 | ecosystem: Environmental > Terrestrial > Soil > Riparian zone | place: USA: East River...
AAATTACTTGCGCCGACCGTGAGAGCAGCAGATTGGGTGATGGTGGCGGTGTAGGAGGATTTAATGTCGATGCCACCGACCGATAGTACACCGTCAATGGCTGCATTAGTGTTGCCTCCGCTATCAAAGGTAGCGATGTCCCCTGCGCCAGGCACTGTGGTACCACCGTTAAGTCCCCCCGAAGATGCCGACCAGTATAAGTTGTTGGAAAAAGAACCGTTCGCCGGACCGATCCAGAATTTGACGGCAGCTTCCGCGGAAGAGGGCCATACAAACAGAGCACCCAGAAAGACCGCAGTTAGTAAAAAGAGTATTGATCTATTTTTTAGTATAGAATTTAAGTTGAAAAAGTTTTTCGTGTGCACGCTCATTGCATAGTGATATAAATTCTGACAATGAGATTAATAATACTCTCATTTTAAAAACTATCAAAACGTCAAATACCTTTCATCTCCCCCTTCGTCTTCGTTCCCACTATGCCGTCCGGAATTAACTTATTCGTTTTTTGGAAGAGAATGACCGCGGCTCTAGTCTTAGTACCAAAGTTGCCGTCAGCTGTAAGAGCTAGATTCATTTTATCATTCAAGAATCGTTGCAGTTCTTTGACGGCTGTTCCTTTACTGCCTAGTTTGAGAGCAATAAAACCAAAATTATATGTATGTCCTGCATTGCCTGCGGGAGTTGCAGGTGGGAGCTGTGGAGAAATTGAAGAATTGTTTGCACAAGATTGACCGGTTATCGAGTTGTAGCCAGTGGTTCTGTTGTCGCAACCTGAGAATGTTGTTGGAATAAAAGGAGCCGGTGGAATAATCGGCTCAGCCGGCGTCCTTCCGTGACTGCTGCTATGATGGCTTTCATTTGAGACAGGGGGGGTAACCTCGCAGGCAGCGGTCGTAAACGAGAGATCAGAACCGGTGGAAGTACCGGCAGTATTAGTGGCATAAGCTTGGAAGTGGTAGGGAGTGTCGCAGGCAAGCGTTGTAATCTCGGCGGCGAAGGCACCGGTTGTAAAGGAGCCTGATTCCGTTGTGGTGGCTCCATAATTGGTCGTAAGACCGTAGGAGAATCCTCTCGAGAGAGCATTGGATCCTCCCGTGTCGCTGATGGAGCCGTTCAGAGTCGGACCGATCGGAGTGATCGAAGAAGCAGATAAGGTTACGACGGTTGGCGCTATTGCAGCCGTGCTGTCGTTTATGGTTACGGCAACCGAGGCTACAGATATCTCATTGTATGCCAGATCGGCGCTCACAACGGAGTGTGTAATGGTGCCGGTTCTGGTATCACCTCTCCCGAGGTTGGCGGGAGACGATATCGTAACTGCCTGCGGCACGTTCCAATTTAATGTGGTGAATGTGAGAGTGTCCGGAGATATGGTCGCCTCTGAGTCCGGAATCACCGTCACAGTAACCGTGGTCGAAGCCGGCGCATCCAAAACTACTGTGTATGAATCCGTCGCTCCACCTTCGACCACCGATGCAGTAGTCTTGCTCAGCGTTACGCCGGCTTCGGTGAAAGATGCGAATGATTGGAATCGCGCGTCGTTATTTATTGGTCCGAAGCTGCCGCCGATATATATCTTTCTACCACTACGAGCGATGGCACTAATCGAGGCAAGGGTCGTGCCAGCCTGATTATTCGTAGAGAATGATGTGGCAGGTGATGCATTAAAGGAAGTTACTGTGGCATCCGAAACATGCAAGCCGGCTAGAAGGTTTCTTCCCTGAATCGCGGTAAATCTCGACCTACCAGTGGCATAAATGACGGATTCATCTGCCGAGAAAACAAGAGCATTTATCCCGAATGTGCTCGCACCGGTCACTACCGGGGCGAATGATGTGATCCTGCTGCCATCAGTCGTATTCACGGCCGAGAATCGAGTCACAGCAGTTCCGCCGACCGATGTGAATTGTCCGCCGAGATAGAGCTTGAGTCCGTCCGAAGAAACAGCTAAAGCGTTAACGATTCCATTTACGTCGGGATTGAATGCCGATACCGCCGACCCGTCGGAAGTCGAAACTTCAGCCAATCGGTTGTAAGTTACTCCTCCGATGGTAGTGAACGCACCGCCGAAATATGCATGCAATCCGTCGAGAGACAGTATCAGTGAATTGACCGCGCCGTTCAAGTTCGGATTGAATGCCGATACGGCCGAACCGTCGATGGCGGATACGGCACCGATATCGTTATACGTAGCTCCACCTATCGTCGTAAATGCTCCTCCGGCATATATCGTCGAACCATCGGCCGATAGCGCCAGAGCGTTGACTGCGCCGTTCAGATTCGGATTGAATGCCGCTACCGCCGAACCGTCGGAGGTTAAAACTTTAGCCAGACGGTTGTACGTGGCTCCTCCAACCGTGGTGAACGCACCACCCATATAGAGCGATGATCCATCCGGAGAAAGAGCCAGAGAAGTCACGGTGCCGTTAAGATTCGGATTGAACTGATTCAAGACATTGTTCGAAGTTGAATACGAGAAAACATCGTTTCTCTGCTGTGCACCGACCGATTTGAAGTAACCGCCGGCATAGAGTTGGGAGCCATCGGAGGAAGGCGACAAGGTCATCACGGATTCCGTCGTGCCCCGATCGAATGTCGATACCACCGAACCGTCAGCAGTATTGAACGCCGCCAGATTGCCCGCCTTGGCGCCTGAAATAGTGGAAAAAAATCCACCGGCATAGAGGACCGAACCGTCAGTTGAAAAAGCGAGGGATTGGACGCGTGCATTGGCTGAGAAGACTGGGGCAAAATTGGTGACGGCTTTTGTGGACGTATCGAGGACCATGATGCCGCTGCTCACTATTCCTCCCATGCCGAAGTTGGAAGTCTCGAGAATCCCAATGTATAGCTTTGATCCGCTCGGATTGAGTTTGAGGGCATAGAGCGCCGGCCCCCCGATGAAAATGCCAAAAGCGCTTCCGGACGTTACAGGATAGCCGCTTAGCCTCGCTCCGGAGCCTGAAGTCGAGAATACCTGAAACCCGTCCACTATGTTTCCCCCTGAACTGTAACCCAGCGCGACATAGAGCGTAGAATTGTCTGCCGATAATTCTAGTGTCGTCACAGCGGATGTAGAGGTCAACGGATTAAAGGCGGTTGCCAGACCATTGGCGGTACTGACCGCTGCAAGTCTGCCCCTGCTTTGACCGCCTATCGTGGTGAAGCTTCCGCCGACATACAGGGTCGAACCGTCTGACGAAAGAACCATGGCAGCCACCGCGCTATTTGGATTAGGATCGAATGCGCTTAAAACCGAACCGTCGACCGCAGACAGAGCGGCCAGAAAATGCCTGGTCTGTCCGCCAATGACGTTAAAGCTCCCGCTCGCATACAGGGTCGATCCGCGAAGCACGAGAGTGTTTATATTACCGTCGGCGTTCGGACTGAAAGCGGGATCTTCGACTCCGCTCGGCAAGATATGTGCGATGCGATTGCGAGCAGACGAACCTACCCGAGTAAAATCTCCACCGATATACCATCCGCCCGACCCGTCGGGAACAGACGCGGTGACTGCGCCGGTCACGACCGGAAACGCCGACGTGGCGATGCCGGTCGCCGAAGATATAGGTGCACCATTACCCGTATAAGGCCCGACGAACGAGAATGTTCCTCCGACATAGACCGTAGAAGTCGTCGCCGTGATCGCACTGACCGTGCCATTGGTGGCGAACGCTCCCGCATCGGGGGTTGAGACAAATTCCGCGCGTGCTGGTGCCGCCGCGGCGATAATGACGAAGGCGGCGAGCACAAAAGCTACAGATCTGATTCTACAGCGCATCGTACACAAATTATATATTATTTTCTTGCATTCTTGAAGTATTCGCTCGTGACAGACCCGAAGTAACCGGTACCCGGTGGCCGAGAGCCTGCTCCGGTTGATGAGAGAGTTAAAGTTAAAAATGCTTTTCGTGTTCGCACTCATTCATTTTGATATGGTACTCCATATTTTTATTTTAAATAACTATCAAAGTATATCGCGTGACAGGTATATCCGCCCGGATTCTTTTCTAGGTAATCTTGATGGTAGTCTTCCGCTGGATAAAACTTGGTGAGTGGCTCCAGAGTTGTAACCACCGGGTCCTTCCAGCGTTTGGAATCGTTCACAAGTTTTATAAAATTCTCCGCTTCTTTCTTTTCCCCCGCATTGCCGAAAAAAATCGCCGAGCGATAGGATGTACCTCGATCATTCCCCTGTTGATTTAGGGTAGTGGGATTGTGTATCTGGAAGAAAAAATCAAGCATTTTTTTATATGAAGTTTTTTCGTCGTCATATTCTATTTCCACCGCTTCCGCGTGGCCTGCGTGATTTTCGTAGGTTGGATTAATAACACTCCCGCCGGTGTAACCGACCGTCGTATCAATAACCCCCGGCTGTTTCCGGATTAAATCTTCTAAACCCCAAAAGCAACCTCCTGCTACTATTATTTTTTTTGTCATATATTTTAATATTTTTTTTTATTTATTTCCCCGGAATGAATTTCATTGATATTGAGTTCACGCAGTGCCGGATATTTTTTTCCGTCAATCCCTCTCCGGTAAATAAATGGCCTAAATGTGCTCCGCAATTCACGCAGGTTATTTCCGTGCGCATACCGTCTGCATCCATACTTTTATGCACCGCGCCCGGTATCTCATCATCAAAAGAAGGCCATCCGCAGGTGGATTCGAATTTCTGTTTAGAAGTATATAAAGGCGCATCACACTGGCGGCAAACATACATCCCGTTCGCCTTATTATCTACGTATTCCCCGGTAAAGGGCGCTTCCGTCCCTTTATCGATAATCACCCTTTTTTCTTCGGCTGTCAGTTGGTTCATTTTCATTGTTGTGAAATGTTTATTAATTTATCGCTTCTCCATTTTGTGAAACTGTCATTCCTTTTTTCTTTAATTCTTTAAAAAATTCTTCTGTGGGCACTGCCACGTCCGGTGTAAAACTGCCGCGCGCTTTAATCCGGCCATCTAAAACCATCTGGGCGATAATTGATGCGGGCATTCCTGTATCGATATTACATCCCGCTTCGCTCCAACCCGGCAGCGTATAGACAATACACTCCATCCTCTCTATCAGAATATCTCCATCTTTACCCTTGCCGGATACTTCGACCCACAAATTTTCCCTCTCCGTGTACTCCTCCGGCCGCTTTAGTCGGGTCAGGATTCTAGCCATTGCATCAACTGGTGCCATCTGTATTTTTTCAAACGGTAGCATTTCATATTCGCCAAAGCCGAGCTCAATCAATTTTTTTATTGTTTCCAGAGAATGATCCGGAAAGCCCGCATAATAGCGAATATTCTTTGGCTTCAGATGCGCGTAGTCAATTGAAAATGTGTAAGTCTCAGGGTGGGCCACGAGATAACATTTTTGTGAACCGATTTCTCTAAATTCCCTAGTAACCTCGGTTCCTTGGGGATCTTTTTCAACCCAGATACCATTTTCGATTAAAGGCGCGGTATCCGTCAGTTCCCAGAAAACACTCGGCATAGAAAATGGAACATAAAACTTTTTAACATTAGAATCCCAGGCAAAACCGAGCTCAATCGTATCTATTTCCTCAAAAAACTGTGATACATGCTTCATCATGACATTATTGATGCCAGGAGTTGAGCCGCAACCTGTTATCGCCACCAGGCCAGCCTTTTTAAAATCATCATGCATTGCGAGCTGTTTTTTTGTCATATCAATCTCAGACCCAAGGTCGATAATATGTTTTTTTTCCTTCAGACCATTCTGGCCTACGACATCATTCCAATCTCCTTCCGCGCAATTAATGACAATCGGCGCATCGACGCTCTGCAGCAATTTCTTCAGAGTCCCTTCTTCGCGCAAATCAATTTCCGAAAAAGGAGTGCCTTTAAATTTAGACAAATTCGTTTCTGACCCATCCCGGTAAAGATCAGCACAATATACCTTGTATCCGGATTCCAGCAGATCGCGGGTAACGATTTGACCCTGCATACCGCTTGATCCAATAACTAAAAAATCATATTTCATATTACTGCTATTGTATCATATATTTAATTTGAATATGATATGATATTAACACTTTATGAAAAATGAAATATTTTGGAAAAACCAAGGATATAAGATACGGTCGGAATTACGCGGAAACATTGAGTGCGAATATCTAATTGTCGGTGGCGGAATAACGGGAGTGTCAGCCGCATATTTTCTCGCAAAATCTGGCTCTAAAAACATTGTCTTGGTTGAAAAGAATTATATTGGGTCCGGCGCCACCGGCAAAGCGGCTGGCACGCTGGTGCTCCGGGGGGAAGCGGATTTGGGAGATCTATATAAAAACCATGGACCAAAAAAAGCCCGGCTCTATTGGCAAGGTTTACATGAGGCGCTAAAAAAAATAAAAAAGGTTATCCTGGAAGAAAAGATAGACTGCGACGCCGAACCTCAAGACACGCTCTATTGCGGTAGTATTCGCAAAACCCACGTTGATCTCAGACACGAATACACTCTAGAAAAACGTCTTGAGAAAAAAACAAAATTTCTCAAGGGCGATCAATTTAAAAAAGAACTGAATACGAATTTATTTACCCATGGAATGCTCTCCTCGCTTCACGGCCTTTCGGTCAATCCCTTAAAATTGGTTCAAAATCTGTCGGTCAAATTAGAAAAATATGGCGTAAAAATTTACGAACAAACTGCCCTTTTACAAACATCTCAAAATATAGCAAAGATGGAGCATGGAACCGTTAGATACAAAAAACTTATCTCCGCTGTAGATCTGGATAATCCTATTTTCAGGGTCAGAAATCAAAAAACTACTATCGCCATTACCCGACCGCTCACCGAATCTGAGCTTGTCCAAACGGGACTAAAAAAGAAAAAAATCGTTTACGACTCGAAAAAAAATTATAACTATTTCAAAGTGTTAAAAGACAACAGAATGCTTTTTGGATACGGCATTATCCTTGTCCATAAAAAGGAGAGGAGGACCGATCTCCATATCCCGCATTTGAGACGAATTGAGAGTTTTATAAAAAAACTTTTTCCTTATTTGAATCTTGAAACGGAATATGCCTGGACGGGAAACTTCGGGGTAACGCGCAGCTACGAACCGCTAATCGAATTAGAGAATGATGCAGTTAAAATTTCCGGAGTCGGATCGCAAGTCGTTTGCTTTATGGCGGCGGAGCATGTCGTCAACAAACTCTTAGGTAAGAAGTCAAAAATGGATGAGTACTTAAAAACAATTGTCGAGTAAATTAACCCTCAATTGTTCTGTTCAAAACATTTTTAAACAATACTTTTTCCGGTACGGATTTTTTGAAACTTAAAAATCCTGAAGTTCTCGCGTCGCCGCGCTCGAAACCCCTTCAAAAGTATGTTTAAAAAAGTTTTGTATTTAAAGCATTCCATTAAAATTACTAATTCAAAAGGAACCTCAGACTGGAAACTACTCGAATCTTTTTAAATTCAGGACTTCCTGGATCTTTATCGGTAATATCAAATACACCCTGATTCCCCCGAGAGATAGAGCCCAAGCGAGACCCGGACTCTTTGGCAAATTGCGATGCCGAGTCCTTAGCATTTTTTATTGCCTCGGCCAGCATTTCCGGCTTGACGCTGTTTATGTCCGAAAATTGAAATACAATGGAATTTTGGCTCATAGTAATCCCCTGCTTTACCAAGGACAAAGTATCTTTGGAGGAAGATTTTACAAGGTCAACTTTCTTGGTATAGACGGACATTTGCGTGTTCGCATTGTACCTGAATAATGAATCTTTGTAGGTATCTTGATATATATTAACCGGCGCGATATTTATCTCCGAAACGTCAAAACCTTTCGCTAAAAGAAATGATTGTATCGCATTGGTATCTTTTTCAATATCAGCGTAAAGCGAATCAATGTCGTTCGACTTTACATCAAAATTGAGCGACCAGATTGCGACGTCCGCCTTGACTATTTTTTCTGATAGTCCTTTCACTTCGACATAGGACCCCTGTTTGGAAAAATCCCGCGCCGCGATGAAAAAGGCTAGAGGAAAAACTAATAATATCGCGCCGAAAATCCAAACACCCTTTTTTATATTTTCCATATTAATATTTTAACTCAATTTTTAAACTTTTTACGGAATGACTTCTTCTCCAGCATCAATTTTTTGATTGCCAGCCTTTTTTTTGTTTTATGTGAATGCCTGGACCTGTTTTTCGGACCAAGCGTAGTGCCTCTTTTTGCCATTTGCCCAGTGTAGCATATTTAGGAACTCCTGTATAATACAAAAATGAATTACAAGTTTTTCACCAATTCGGAGAAGGCCTGGGGAAGCATGTTTGAGGCTGTCTCGGACGCCAGAAAATCAATTTATCTCGAAATGTACATTTTCCAGAATGACATGAGGGAGTTTGATTTCAATAAATTATTAATAGAAAAAGCAAAAAATGGAGTGCGAGTTCGGCTGATACTGGATTCTTTCGGCAGCGCCGGGCTGGAAGGGGGTGCCATCGCAGAATTAGAGGAATTTGGGGTAGAAATACTTTATCATAGTTATCTGCTCCACCACATGCACCGTAAAGTTTTAGTGGTAGACGAAAATATTGCCTTTATTGGAGGCGTGAATCTGCAGCAAACTTCAAGATTTTGGAATGATTTAATGGTCCGGATAAAAGGCAATTTGGTGGAAAAAGTAGTCGCATCTTTTGTAAAATCATATTCAAATGCCGGGGGTAAAGACCCTGAACTTCTTGGTAAAATCAGCCGAATTACAGATGATAAAGTGGATAGCTGGATTGTCGATCATTCTCCCGTTAGAAATAAGTACCACTTCAAAAGAATTTATAAAAGATATTTAAATAAAGCATCGGAGAGCATTACCCTGATCACTCCTTACTTCATACCGAAACGTTGGCTCTCGGCAATTCTGCATCAGGCAGTGTTGCGGGGTGTAAAAGTAGAAATATTAGTGCCAAAACACACAGACAACGGTTACATTATGGACCACGTTAATTATTTTTATATCTACAAACTCTCTCAACTGGGCATCAAATTTTACATCGAGAGGGAGATGAATCATGCTAAAGCGCTGATCATCGACCAGAGGGAAGCAATGGTCGGCTCACAAAATATAGACTTTTTTTCCTTTGATTTTAATTCAGAAATAGGAATTTTCTTTAAAGATTTAAAAGCGGTATCAGAACTTTGTCATATTGCAGAAGGGTGGAAAAAGGATTCCACCCTATTTGATTCCAAAACTTACAAACCAAAATGGTTTGATTACATTTTGTCTCCTTTAATTAATCTTTCTTCTCTTTTTTCCAGAATTTTTTTGGATTAGAAAAAACAAAACCCCGGCCCCCTGTGTTGCAGGAAACCGGAGTCGTTATGCGAAATCTTTCTTGGAATATATCAGGACGTGGGCGGCGGAAAGTACGCCTCCCTGCCCGTGGGAATGTCCGCAACGTCAAGAAAATTTTTCAACAAGTCATTAAATCTTGATTGCTCGGATTGTTCCTGTTCTTCTTTTTCTTTGCGTAGCTGTCCCTTATACGCCTCTCCCCACATCGGAACCTTTCCATGCACAGATTCTAACACCATGCCACGTTGAATTTCAGTTATGACTCTTGCCTGCTTCTTTAGAATCCGGACCGCTTCACTCTCGACTTCTTCGGTCGTCCATTTGAGACTGAACTTTTTTCGCGAATATTTTGAAAGGAGAGTAATGACTTCGCAAAACCTGCCAGCCCTTTGCATAAACATCCAGACGATATTGTGACTTAACCTCCAGCCTCTGTAACCACTGGACAAATGCACGATATGAAGACCTGTAAAAGGGCTGATGATTGTACACAAGAACAAGATATAGTAAATGGGTGCTGGAGGCCATTCCCATCCATATATGATTCCTATTGCAACACCGCATGATAGAAACATTGCCGGTATCGTGATGAAGAACACCCAAATAGGATCGGCTGCATCTTCTGCACAGGTAACAGGGTCAGGAAGACTTATATAGTGGGGATTCTTTTCGTTCCACCTGATCATCATGCTATTCAGTCCTTCGCCTGTTTTCGTTTTCTTCGCGCGTTTTACGAGCCTGGCAAGCCCGAGAATTTTCGGGATGCTCAAGATCGTGTTTATTATGTTCATTATTTTAGGTTTCCGTTTCCCTATGAAATTGACAAAAAGGCTTCTGTGCCTAAAAAAGCGCTTTCTGGCGGCTTCTTTATTCCAACTACTAAGAAAAGATGCGCGAATTTCTGTTTGCGCCATTTCAAAGCCAGTTTGGAACAAGAGGTTAATCCCCTTATTTTCATTTGTCAAAGATACTTCGGGAGCAATATCCGAATGCAGTATAACACGTCTTGCGAAAAAATGCAAGCTTGCTTTAAAATCATTAAAACCGTTCTTATGCAACTAAAAAGGCGGCCGTATTGGAACGTCCGCCCTCTAATTTTCTTCTCTTTTTTCCAGAATTTTTTTGGATTAGAAAAAGAAAATCCGCCGCCAACCTGGAGACGAATCTCCCGTTGGCGGCGGATGGATTAGACATTTGGCCCCAAAGAATCCGCTAAAATGCCGCAATGGGCAATTTGTCTCCTCTTACCCGCTGCCACTTTTTCTTGACAAATTCCCAAGCTAGACGAAAGGGCGGATCGGCGGCGAACTCGAGTGAGAACTCGCTTTCGAAGTCATACTCGTTGTTCCAGTAAATGATGGGTAATACCAGAAAACACATGGTAGCGAGAAACGTTACTATAGAGTACAGGGTTGCAATCACGGACATCCATGCCCACAAGAGTACTCCCCACGCGAGAGCGAGGAAGGGATGGGTATAAATTTCTTGACCCCAAAAGTAAAGGGCAAAAAAAGCTCCCATCGGGAGTGCGCCACCTATCACCCACAGAACTACCAATTGGATCACCTTGTTCGATAGGTGGAAGAAGAGCTTAAAATACCGCATATTTTTCCTTTCGTTTTTTTGCTTTGTTTTTTTGTTGTTTTGCTAAACCGTCTTTTGAGAAAAATCAATGATTCGCCCCAAAAGACGGTAACAAAAAAATCTCTTGTTAAAGATCACTACGCGATTCATTATGCACGCAACAGGAGTCTTCGTCAATACCTTGTAAAAACACAATATTAGGCCATCAAAAAGAGCTGCAGGAGCCACTCACAAAACTAAAAGGCGGCCGTATTGGAACGACCGCCCCCTTGAACCTATCAATAGTAGCTCCCAATGACCATTATCATACCCCCTGTCGAGGGATTAATAAAAGTCTCGATTATTTTTCCGTCTCTGAAGTGATCGCTGGGTTCCACTGTTTTCCCAAGATCAACTTGGACAACTTTCACCTTACTTGGGCTTTTCCCGTCCTTCACAACATCGAGACGAATCATCCCATTTACAACTTCTGTTTTTGGGACAACCGAGGGCTGTGCGGCAGTAATAGTTTTCTTCTCTTCAACGGTTTTTGCTTCCATTTTATTTTCCTACGTTTGAATGATTGTTTGACAGTTTTTGCACTCTGACGACGTCGTGCCACCAGAGCTTTTAATTTACAAAAATGTAATTTTATAAGCTAAAAGCCCTGGTGGTTAGCGACCATTTCAAAGAGCTACATACACCCCCTATTATACACCCAACAAGGTGTTTTGTCAATGCCAAAAAGACCCTTTATTTATAGGCTACCCCTGCTTTTTTAGCCAATCAATCATCTTATTGAAAGTGCCCGAGCCAGCTTCCCCATCCGCGGAAAGTCCTTGATCCTTCTGGAAGACTATTACCGCCGCCTTGGTGCTCTCGCCGTAGTCATTATCTACTTTGTTGGAAGTCTTATTGTAAATATTTAAAAAATTTTGCAAGGTTCCCACTTGGGCACCGCGAGATTTCAGCTTGAGGAATGCGTTGCTGCTTATGAGTCCTTGAAATTCATCTATCAAGTCTTGGTATTTATACACTATAGGCGCCGGCTCTTTTTTTACAATCGGCACAGTCTCTGTTTTTTCAGCCTGCAGCGCGCTGAGTTCATTATTCACTTTCAATATTTCTGCGTTTAATTCTTTATTTTCTTTTTGGAGCTGTGCTATCTTTTGGCTCGCCTTGCTTTCCGTACCCGATTGCAAAGTAACGACAGACCAATATCCCAAGAGCCCTAACAAGGATAAAACAACTATTGAAAATAATGCGAACTTTAATTTTTCCATCAATAATATTAATGACTTAGCTTATAACCTAGCCAGATACCAATTATACCTCCAATAGCCGTTAAAAGCACAGACGAGAAAGACAAGAAGCTCGCTCCCCATAACGTCGGAATAGCGCCTCCAACCGCCGAGCCTATGGCCATGAAAATCCATATAAGAGATTTTGAATTCATTTGTAGTAGATTATAACAACAAACGAGGAGCATAAACAAGTTTATTTGTTTAATGTCCGAGTGCCGTTGTTATATGGTAATCCATATAACAACAAGAGAGGAGCAAAGCAAAAACTTGTTATTGTTTTGTCGCAACGCCGCTCCTATATGGTACTCCATATATCACACGTCTCTGGTAAATTCTTCGTAATTCAGGTAATATTCATAATCGTGAATTACGAAACTCTTATTTGTCACGAGTTTTTTAATTCACCGCCACAACTAATGAAAAATATTGTACTAATTTGCTTATTTATCACGATCATATTTTATGGGATAGTAGCGGCTTCTCTTTATAAAACATCGCTGTCTCTTTCCACTGCCACAGTTTCTCTAGCAGACTCGCTCCTCCCTCAAAAAGATGCAATAAAAACTATTCCCAGGATAGCGGCATCATTGTCATTCACTCCAGCGACTATTTTACAGGGAGATCCGTTTCTGGTTTTTGTCGATGGCAACGTCGGAATTTCTTTTATTAAGAAACTTAGCTTTGACGGAAAAAAAATCGGGGTTTTTATGTATCAAAACAAGCCCACTGCGCTAGTCGGCATCGATTTGAACAAAAAGCCCGGAAGCTACGAATTGGCGGCCGAGTTTTCCGACGGGGATATTATTAGACAGAGCGTCGTCGTCGGAGCGAGAGAAAAGATAGAAACTCCTTTAGGAATACCAGAGAAGCTCGGCGGCAACACGAAAGCAAGCCAAGACGAGCTGGTCGCCACCTTGAATGAAGACAATAAAAGTCTCGCCGGCATCCCCACCGAAGATAAAGCTCTTTGGACCGACCCGTTCATTCCTCCTCTCGAGAAAATTTTCGTGACTGCGCCTTATGGCAATTCAAGGAAAACAGGAGCATATTCTATTTCCCACATGGGAGCGGACTATCGGGCTTTCGGCGGCACTGAAGTTATGGCGGTCAATCGCGGCGTCGTTCGCGTAACCCAAACTTTTCGCAATCACGGAGAGACCATAGTCATAGACCACGGTCAGGGTGTGATGAGCTATTATTTACATCTGTCTAAAATTAATGTGAAGGTTGGTGATGTGGTAGAGCGAGGCCAAGCGATAGGACTCTCCGGAGCAACCGGATACACCTTTGGCGCTCATTTACATCTTTCCATGCGCATTAATGACGTTTCTGTTGACCCGGTGAAGTTTCTTAAATTATTTCAGTAAGAATTTATTTCCTTGAGTTTCGATAAAAAGAGAAACCGCCGAAGCAGTTCTCATGCTTGGCGGTCGTTTAATTTTTTTGCTACCGAAGGTTCACCGAAGAACAGAGGGATACTCCCTTGTGATCTTTGCTCAATCCAAATACTTTTCGGATCTCTGGAGTGAGTTTAAGTGACCTGCTTATAATGTACAACTTGCTGTTATTGGTGTTTGCGAACGGCGTTCCACTTTGGCTTTGAAAGCAGCTGTAGTCTAGGACAAAGTAGTCAGGTCCGTTCGAAAGCCTGGTTTGGCCCAGCAAGCGTACACTTTCTCCGGTCACAGTCGACCGCACAATTTGTTCATCCTTATAAGCGAAAAAATAATCGAAAGTTATTTTTTCGCTTATAATTGCTTCAGACGGTGCCGCGAGAGGGTCGATAAGCTTGGATGCACCGGGAATACAAGCTATAACATCTTTTGAGGCGTTGACTGTGTTTGTTTCCATCTTTTCAATTACTACTAATCGATTGATAGAGTGAAATTCTTTCTCGGGAGGTTGAAGAATCCGATAATAGAATTTCCATGGAACCTTGTGCTCGCCATTAATTTCCCAGAAGGCATGTCCGCAAGTCAGAATATTTCCATCACCAGCCAGTTGGCCACCAGTGGCGTGCAGAAACTTTTGATTGTCTACTTCCCGAAAAATGTGCACTGGAGTAATTCCAGGACACACATTGGTGACAACGAGATGAGCCATGAGCTCTTGATATTTCCTCCAAATATCAGTTGAAGGATCGTCCGATGGAGCTATATGTTGCTGCACTGATCTTTTGACCGGGGTTCCATTGATTGCAATAAATACAATCCCGCCCGCAACAATGCTGCCGATTGCGAGACCGATAAATAATAACCGCTGCTGCTTTTTAGTACGTTGATTTTTGTTGCTGTTTTTTTTCAAAGGGCACCGCCTTTCCTTCTTAATTGTTATAAATTCCGAAAACCTAAATTAATACTGATGATAGCACATTAAAATATGTTTGTCAATCCCTTCTTTTACATTTAATACTTCTTACCTAGGAAGTAAAAAGCTATTCATGTGCAGATTGATATGAAGCCAAAAAGAAGCATCGAGCATGCTAATACTGATGACACATTAAGTAATTATTCATATATCTATTCTATTAAAATTATTTATTTTGAGCTAGTTTCAATCCAGTTATTTTAAATTCTTCGAGCGCTTTTATCTGTGAATCTTGCAGGTGGATGGAAGGCCGTTTGGACTTGATAAAATCAATCGCTTCGGGAACACTTTTGCCCTGAGCAACTAAATAAGCGGCGAAAAGAGTCGTGGCGCGCCCATGTCCATTTTTGCAGTGGATAAAAGTCTTTATCTTGTTACTTATTAGAAAATCCAAAAACTTGACTCCGATGTTAAGAGCTTTTTCGCTTGGCGGAGTATTATCTTCTGTCGGAAGCCATAAAAAATAGTCCACCCCGTATGGGGCATCTGTATGATTCTCTTCAAGACTAATATCCGCCCGCACTCCTTTTGAGAGAAGCTCTTTGGAGAAGCCGTATTGGCAGCACATATTGGTGCCAATGAAAATCTCATCGGTGATTTGACTATAATCAAAGCCCTTATGTCCAGCTAAATGATTTAAAATATCTTTCGGATCGTGCGCTGCCATAGATCTAGCTTGTTTAGAAAACTGTTTAGTTTGGATACCAATTTAGGAGAACGACATCGATGTTCGGGTCGCCTTTATTCACTAATTCTTTGAATTTATTGATATCGCTTAAACCATCTGTCCCCTTATAATGATACGGGTAAACGTGCTTGGGTTTAAAGGCTAATACTCCTGAGGCGGCAGACTCTACGCTCATCGTATAAGGCAAGTTCATGCAAACGAAAGCGATGTCAATATTTTTAAGGTTGCGCATTTCTGGAATGTCCGAGGTGTCACCTGAGATATAAACTCGCTCACCGAGAGCCTCCACCACATAACCATTCCCTCGCCCCTTTGTGTGATAGGCATCTGGTTTCTCTGGCAAGTTGTACATGGGAATTGCCTCTATGTTGAAGCCAAGCTCATCCGTCATCTGACCATTACCTAAGATTACTAAAGTCCCCGGTAATGCCTCAACTCCAGTCGGCAACATATCCGCCACCGCCTTCGGAGCGACGATGATTGTTTTTTCTTTTGATACTCCTTTTAGGGTCTCAATATTCAGATGGTCGCTGTGGATGTCTGTAATTAGGATCAGGTCTGGCGCAGGCTGACCGACAAAAGCGATCGCTCCGCTCTCCGGATAAACTGGATCGGTATAAATGACTTTACCATTCCATTTGAGCACCATCGTAGCGTGTTCGATCGGAGTAATTTGTACACCAGATATATTGTTTTTAATATTTGAACTTTGGTTATTTGGCATGTAGTTTTGTTCTCTGGTATCTTGATTATACGAAAACTTATTAAAAGCGAAAAGAGCCCCTATCAACAAAATAATTATTATAAGGCTTGTAATAAATTTTTTATCCATGAACTAATACTAACACAAGTTAAATAATTTGCAATAAAATTATCTTGCGCCAGTCGCTAATTCGTGTTAATACTCTTCTAGATTAGTAATTTGAAAACAGTTCTTCTGTGAGTTGGTTCTCTGCAAGCTCGGCGATAGCCTTGGGGATACTTGTGATACATCTCTATATCTCTTGGGCTATTGCCGAACGCGCGGATGTGCGTTTGGGTAGTAAAACTAATAATCAACCGACAAAACCAAAAAAACAAAATACTATGAGTAATAACCTCCTCGCAGGGACCATGAAGATCGGCGTCCTTACGGCAGCTGTTCAAACTCCTCCCGGAACAAACTCGAATATGTTCATCAACGAACCGCGCCAGGCGGCAAATATAGCAGCTCTTAAGTGGATTGATTGGGCAAGAACTTTTGGCGTCCAGTCGCTGGAACTCGGCTGTGCCCATGCGCCAAAATATGCCAACATACCTGCCGAATTGATGGCGGATCCAGTCGCGCATCATACCCCCATCTTGACTTACAAGGATGGTAACGGCATCGATATGCTAGAGGGAGATGCGATTACGCTGACAAATGCTTGCGATGGACGGGTTGTCTTGGGCACGCTCGGCGTGTTCGAGAATCTGCTTCATAAAGATCCGTTGTGCCGTCGTCAAAACATTGAGCATGTTCGCCGGGCGATCCGCGGGGCGGAGACTTTGCAGAAAGCGGGAGCCGGAACCGAAGGTGTGACGATATTCATCGGCCGCAATACCAATCTTTCGATTGAGGAGAACATGCGGGTCGTTGCAGAAGTTGTCATTCCGATTGTTCGTTATGGGAAGCTGCATTCAGTCAAGATCTACATTGAAAACTGTCCGATGTGCGGCTGGACATCCGCCGATACGTTCACGCAGAATATTGCGAATGTTCCATTACACTGGATTATCATCGCTCGCATGATCGAGGCCGCCGGCCTTCGAGGCTGGTGTTTCTTAAATCATGACGCATCACACGACATCCTGCAGGGCTTCCGTCCCGAATGGTCGTTCAAGGTGATGAGGATAGCTGGTTACGGCTGGTTCATCCGCCGTTTCCATGGTAAAGATCTTAGCACCGCGCTCGGCCTCATCGCCGCGGCAGGATACTTGGGTCAGCGCATCGGCGGAGGGCCATGGGACCGAATGAACGGAGACCAACCGCTTCCCGGCGCTCAGGCACACAATGCACTCGCTACTGTGCTGGGACATCGAGTTGACTGGCTCGGCGCGCAGATTAGCGCCCGCTCGAATCTGGACATCAATCCTGAAGAGACGACGTTTACCATCGAGTGCGAGCAAAGTCAGTTCCGTAATCGGGAGCATTTCAAAAGTCAGGAACATCATTTCGAAGTGGTTACCAGCCTGCTTCTCGGTTCTATCAAATACATGACCGGAATCGAAATAGCCGCCCAGAGCAATTTCGAACTCGGAATAATTGTGGGAAGTAACAGTACACTAGATCATCCGAAGACGTGGGATTGGCACGAGATAAACTTGACTTCATCGGCTAATCTTGGCGGACTCAGCGGCATCATTAATTCCGCAAAGAACTGGGTACTTCCTCCAATCAGCGAGACCTCCGACTTCTTTCTCGGGAGCGATCTCTCCAAGGCAGCCTGAGCCTCATTCAGTCGGGCAAACAAAAAAACCAGCATCTTCTGCGTAGTCTGCATGGAGCTCTGCTGGTTTTTCTTTTTTACTTCAAAATTCACTCCGGCAAAATCATTATAATGATCCCCCATTCCTTTTTTTTCTTCCGTTTTGTCTTTGTCCATAAAACTGCTATCTCCATGTTTGAAGAATCCGCCACTTGAGCGTAGCAACAGACCCGAGGGCAATTAGCATCAAGATAAGCACGGCGAAGGGACCGATAAAAGGCACTATCCCGGCGAGCACAAAAAGAAATACGCCGATGATAATTGTCTTTCCCGACACTTCTAAATCTTTTTTAGAAAAGAAGCGGTAAACGACACTCCCGACAATTATCGGCGCAATAATTGAGGAGAAGATTATGGCAATTGCAAAACCGAGCAACCCAATAATTCCAAGTGGTACTCCGACCATAGTTGAAAAGAGGAGTATTGATATGATCGGCAGTGCGACTATTACAACCGCGCCCAGTCCAAGTAATTTAAGAGGCCGCTCCGTCGACAAATTAACTATCTCACGGCTGTAGCGCCGGAAGATCAATCCGATTAAAAGGGCGCACGCGAGCAGCGCAAAGAATTTCCACATAACATAGGCCGAAAAGATGGCCGAGAGTGCCTCTTTTCCAAGCTTGTTTTCGACAGGCTCAAATATTACCTTTCCGCTCACAACTGCTCCCGCTTCCATTGAAAGTTCTTTCTTTTGTAAGTCAGATTGCCGGAGATTACAGCGGCGGCGCCCAGCGTTACTTTTTCCGCCTGGATTTTTATATCGCCCCCGATGGGCGCATTGATATAAATATTTCTCCCCCGAATCGAGACCTTCCCGGCAACCGGAGCATCAACACGAACGTTACCTCCGGCGATTATCAAATCACCCGATATTCCTGAGCCGCCGACAGTTACCTGTCCTCCGCCCGCTATGACATCTCCTCCCACAGCTCCTTGAATAATTATATTTCCCCCGCCCAATCGCGCATCATCGCCGATATTTGAAAGAATCGTGACATTGCCTCCTACCGCAGCAACATCAGCCCCCACATCACCGCTGACGACGACATTTCCTCCAGCAACTATCAGGTCTCCGGAAATTTTTCCTGCGCTGGTGACACTCCCGCCCCAAATATACAAATCATTCGCGATTGTTTCATTTTGCCGCACGGACGGCTGATCTCCGGCTCGAAATTCTGCGGCTAGCGATAATACCGGCGAGACGAACATGGTCGTAATTGCTATAAACCCAAAAAGTTTTTTTATTTTATTCATCAAAATTTTAATAATTAATAAAAAATATTTATTTCTAGGCTGGAATTAATTTTTTATCTATTGATAAATTAAACGATTATTTGTAATCATTTTTTATCGAATATTTCCCCGCTCCACATCCCGCAATTGCTATCAGTCCGGAGAGCATTGCAAGCGGTAGACCAAACACCTGAAAGCCCTGTGTTCTTGTTAAACAAAAAGCGACAACCATGATAACCGAGAGGAAAAGAGAGACGAATAGAGTCCTTAAACCAAGTATCAAAAGAATACCTCCCAAGAATTCCCCGTATGAAACTATATAAACTAGGAACACGGGTACATGAAGAGTGTAAAAAAAAGACAGGGTCATCGCCATATCAGAAATTTTCATCCATCCGGTATACACAAAAATGCCTCCGATAATTAATCTAGTGACAAGCAGAGCTAAATCTACCCGCGAGTTTATTATTTTTTTAATCATTTTTTTTCCATCTTAACACTTCTAAAAATTAATCGCAAAAACAAGGACTCGAAATACTCGCTATTGGACAGATTGATTTTTATATTTATCCGCCGGTTTAGAGACGATAACGTCACCTAAAAAATCCAAAAACTGAGGACGCCGCTCTTCCATATCAACTTCCCGCATATGCCAAACGGCATGGCACTCGGGAGTGTATTCATAGTGACCTCGGACTTCCCTGTCTTTGAACACTCGCAAATGATATTGCATTTCAAAATTCTCGACGTACCTCAGACTCACTAGCTCCCCCTCCTCCCTCCAGGCGACGAAATGATTGCCGAACCCCTGTTCAACCAGACGGGATATGAATTCTTGAAGCGAGAGATGGTCGGCAACAAAACCAAGGAAAAAATCTTGCCGACCTTCATGTTTGACAATGCCAAGAGAAGTGAGTGCGTCACGCACCCGAGAGTGATAGGGTGTATAAAAACCCCAGAAGACATATTTAGCATACCTCGCAAGGGTTACAGGGCGTACCATTTTCGAGGCGGGTAAAGTCTTAACCCACGCTTCCACATAACTTGCATCTTCTAAATTCATAAAGTCAATGTCTGCGTAATCAATTATACATCCTTTTGAAATTATTGGAATACTTTATCCACAGATAAATTTTTTTTGCTTATTTGATGAAGCGGTTAATATTTCTTGCTCAGGGCGCAGAAAATTATACCAGTCCAGATAGAAATTAAGCCAAAAAGGAGTATGAGGATTGAAAATACGTAGGTTATGATTCCGAGATTCAATGCGGTGATTAATGTTGTCGCTGTCAGCCAAATAGCTCGAGCATCGTTTGATACCATCACCGGGGCACCGCTTTGGTCTAAGACAGGATTGCCGTTAGCATCAATTTTGGGAATCTTTGATGGCATCTCAGAATATGTCTTATCTCCAGTTGTGTGAAGAGTGTGAGTTCTAATAATATCTGCCTGCGCCTTGAGCGAGAGTGGACCGCGAACCGGAACACCCGGAATAGAGGCATCGTCGGGAGTGGTAATATTTTCCCGCGCGACATTGCTGTAGGTAAAAACGATGCCCCATATTCCACCCGCTACTATGATAATTCCAGCGACAATTGCTAAGAGCGACGAAACCATAAGTAATTTTTTCATACTATAATTGTAGCAAAATTATTTATAAAGTTCTAACTCGCATGAAACCAAAAGCCCCCGTATTTAACGAAGGGCCTTGGCTCTCTCAGCTCATCCTTCTAGCGAAGAGGAAACACCTTTTTTTACATAATTTTTGTTTCTAATTCGAGTTCATAACTCTCGATATACGCGAAACATTAAGTGAATATTGGAGTTCCTCCTCAAGGGATAGCTTACCTTAATTATCTCTCAATATGATCAATAGTCAAGAGCATAAAGGCTCAAATCTATGAACAACCTGTGCATTAATAGTTCATAACTGCGCGAATTCTGTGGAAATCTTTTATGCGGCGATTTTTTAGACAAATCTATGAACAAAATTAGCGCCAGTGGCTGATAATTTTGATCTTTATGGTAAACTTTTTGTCAACAAATTGCACAAATTATGAAAACAAAACTTTTACAGATTATGGCATCGGGCGCGACCGATGAGCAAAAAGCTCGAGAAATCATCTCCTTAGCGGAGTTACAAGACAGACCGAAGCGTGATGATCCAGACTCGGGAAGAATTGGTGGCATTCCGTAGCGTGCTGAAAATTCAGTCGGACTGTGATCCTTCGGAGGTCACTATTCCTCCGAAACTCTCTTGGTTTCTCGCTCTTGAGTTGGAGCGCAGGGCTCAAGCGTTTGCGAGAGCAGATACAAAAGAAATTTTCTCTCTCCATATCTCATGATCGATGCTCGTTTAGGTATAGTGGTGACTTCCTTTAAGCATCGTCCAAAACAGGGCAACTTCGGTTGCCCAGTTTTAACATTGATGCGGCTTGCTAAAATTGTTATACTTGGGTTTTTATGATAAATGAGATAATTACGCTTATTGCTAATGTTGCGCTCGCGCTGTCGTTCGTGGTGGCGCTTGTATTTGGCATAGCCCAGGTTAAGGCGGCAGCCCGCGACCGTCGTGAACGCCTGACATTAGATACGCTGCGCAATTTCCAAACTCGCGAATTTGCCGAATTGATACATTACGTGGCTGTGCATAAAGTGCCCGCAAGCGGGGAAGAATTGCGCACTCTCCCCGAGGAGGATCAGGTTACTTTTATTCAGTTGGCTCAGCAAATGGAATCGCTCGGTTTGCTCGTGGCGGAGGGACTCATTGACATTGACCTCGTGGATAAAACGCTCGGCTCATTTGTCACGACCGCCTGGGATAAATACAAAGTGATGTTTCTGGACATGCGCAAAAACGATCCGTTTCTCAGCGAGTATTTCGAATGGTTGGCGAAGCGGATCGAGATACGAATGCGGGATAATCCTCGGGAGCCATTTTATAAGATTCAACCTCCGGTCTAAAAAGAGAAACCGCCGAAGCAGTTCTCATGCTTGGCGGTAGTTTTTTTTGGTTTTCCAACCAGGAGAAATATCTCATTGTCTTTTCAATTCAAGGTTTTCTCCATGCAAGAGGACCGACGACGGTTCCGATCCCTTGGATTCTTTCGGAAGATACTTTTTGTACCTCATTCTTCATATTTTCCCAAAGTGGGGATGTTTCGTCCTGAACAGTAATGAGGACATAAAGATTGTCTTCCTCGTCGATGAACCCGCTACCGCTTTCACCTTCAACGAAAAAGCCATTTATGCAAACTCCGAGGGCTTTGCCATGCTCAGATTCCATGGGTGCACCGACGACGTTGTACCATTTTCCAGTTGCAACCGATCTGAGACGTGACATTTTTTTTCCTGATATCAATTTCACATGGTCAGCGGTACCTACGTACCCCCTACCTCTCTTAGGAGAAGTATGGAAGTTTTTGATGATATTCGTGGATGTAGTTGTAAGAGTTGCGATTGCAATGTCGAAGCCATTGAAATCTTTGCTTGAGAAAATGACCTTGTCAAACAATTCAGTCACATGGTCATGCATTGGTCTAACAAAACGAACGCCGATTGGGCTATCATCCTCATTTGTATTAAACAAGTGTTCGGCAGTTATGATTTGACGCCCGCTTCCGATGCCGACCATATACGTGCCCGATCCGGTGAAATACAGTTTGTTGTCTTTTAGCCGGTAGATAAGAACTGGACTGTACTGAGCTGAAATATTATTGGCAGAAATTTTTTGCGCAACATAATTCTCTGCTTCAACGTTTGTCATGTGGTATCGCACAGGAACATTTCCAATGCGTGACTTCAAGCTATAAACATAATACCTGATTATAGATATCGTGATAATAGCCAGAGTAGCTAGCAGGAGCGTCGCAAAAAGACTTACTTTCCTGTGATTTTTTTTGATTTTTTTCAAGGTGCACCGTCCTTTCTTAGTTAATTGTTTACTAATTTCGAAAATCCAAAATTCTTAGTCTTAATATCACATTTTAAAATGGTCGTCAAATGACGCAAAGTGGGACAATATCGGTTTAAAAAGAGAAACCCGCCGATCGGATTTCTCCTGTTGGCGGGTCCTTTTTTTGTCACAAACTATTTTCCGATGATCCATCTATAGTACTCAACTTTGTCGTTCATCGAACTACTTTTCTGATCGATATAGGCAAAGCCGAGAGCCATGAGGTGTTGAGTACAGGCTGCGCCACGTACATCGTGCCCATTGTCCTGTATCTCGATTATCCTGTCCAGCTCAAGAAGTTCGTTTATAGGAACAGACACGACAAACTCTTCGGCATTAGAAACGGAGGCATATTTTTTTGCAATCTCAAGGATCTTTTGGGAGTAACGATTCTGGGTATTGAGATCGAATACCTTAGTCTCAAGTTCATGCATAGTGACTTCTTCTTCAAACCATTTCTGCGTGAAGTTTTGGAGTTTGCCACCGTCTTTGCGCAGATAGGCGTGCCCAAGTTCGTGCATGAGCACGCCTCTAAACAACGTATCGGGCCAAGACACTCCACCCATCATCACCGCATTCCAGTCTCCCCGGTAAAAGAGACTAGCGGGAAATCCGCCCTTTCGAAATTCGTTTTCAGGAATGAAACAAATCTCAAACGAGTTTTTGATGTCCCCAATCGCGATTTGCCCCTGCTTGACCGTTACTGCTGACCCATTAAGGAATTCCGATACAAAAAAAGAAGGAAATGCTTCCGAAATATTTTTTGCAAGAGGCGATGAAGGAGCACTTTCCTTTACCGCTTGTTGCACCTTTTCGAGGGCAATTTCCGTCTTACTGAGAAGAACCGGACCTGGCTGTAGAGTTTCTGTGAGCCACCAGTTATCCCTGTATTTGCTTACCTGCATGTAGGCCCGGCAGTTCATGGAAAGCTTTGTGCGAAAATCTACTGTGCCAGCGGTCACGGAAGTATTGGGCTTGTCTGAGTAGCTAATTATCATCGTGGACGCCACCCCTGTAACAATAAGTAGAAATATTGCAAGCAGTGATTTATCATTTTTCTTTTTAGTATTTCTTTTTGATTTCAAAGAGCACCGTCCTTTCTATGTTGATTGTTTGCTACCGAAAAATCTAAATTCGTTCTCATATTAGCACGAATTGCGTACATTGTCAAACTAAACCGAACTTGGATGTTCGATGGCTATAAAATAGAGGGTTTGATAAAATAAATTATATGACAAAAAAAGAAATCTCTAATGGTACGGTACATAAGGTGCCATCGGATTTAAGAAAAATCCTTACCTCAACTCCCTCGGTTTTGAAAGCATGGGAAAGTCTTACGCCTCTCGCACGCAATGAATGGATCTGCTGGGTTATTTCCGTGAAGAAACAGGAGACGAGAAGTGACCATATTAGGAGGGTGCGTTCGGAGCTTTTAGAGGGCATGCGCAGACCTTGTTGTTGGTTAGGCTGCATTCATCGCACGGACAAGTCAATAAGCCCTTCGGTACAACATGTCCTAAGCAGAAAATCTAAATCCAAATAGTTTGGCTCGAAAGACAGTCCTTGCAGGTTCCCTCGCGAGGAATCTCGCGAGTTCTAAAGTCAAAACTCATCTTGCGAAGAACTCCGACTCGTGTAAAATAAATTTATGCAGCAAATTAACCACAATAGCCGCTGGTGGGCGCTTACCACGCTATGTCTTGGTACATTAATGATAGTACTAGACACAACCATTGTGAACGTCGCCTTGCCATCAATAAAAACTGATTTGGGCTTTAGCGAAGTCTCTCTTGCATGGGTGGTCAACGCATACATGCTCACTTTCGGCGGCTTTCTCTTGCTCTCCGGCCGCCTTGGGGACCTCTATGGGCATCGCAAACTTTTTCTTATCGGCTTAGTAATGTTTACCCTAGCTTCCCTTTCCTGCGGACTGTCGAATACGCAGACACTCCTTATAATTTCGCGGGTGATACAAGGCATAGGCGGGGCGATCGTCGCAGCAATCGGACTTTCGCTTCTTGTGGATTTGTTTCCGGAACCAGCTGAGCGCGCGAAAGCGATGGGCTTTTTCGGATTCGTTGCTTCCGGCGGCGGCAGCCTTGGAGTGCTCCTCGGCGGCCTCCTCACTGGCGCCCTCAACTGGCACTGGATTTTCTTGGTAAACATCCCGATCGGGATTCTGGTTTTTATTCTCTCGATGAAACTTCTCCCCTCTAGCGTAAGCCGAGTCATAAAGGAGCGTCACTTGGATTATTGGGGCGCAGTTACTGTAACCTCCGCGCTCATGCTCGCGGTTTATGCCATTGTGAATGGCAATCAAGTCGGCTTCGCTTCGGCGGAAACTATAATTCTACTAATTATTGCAGGCGTTCTGTTAGGAATTTTTATCTTCATCGAATCGCGAGCGCGCGTGCCGCTCATACCACTTTCAATGTTCCGCCTGCGCAATGTGGCAACTGCAAACACCGTCGGCGTCCTCTGGGCCGCGGCTATGTTCGCCTGGTTTTTTATCTCGGCGCTGTACCTCCAGATCGTCCTCGGCTTTTCGCCAATGCGCGTGGGTCTCGCCTTCCTGCCGGCGAATTTAATCATGGCCATTTTTTCTTTCAGTCTTTCGGCTAAACTCGTCATGCATTTTGGTTTCAAACGCCCGCTCGCAGTCGGGCTAACGCTTGCGGCGCTCGGCTTGCTGCTCCTCGCTCTGGTACCCGTCTCAGGGCATTATCTTCTCAATGTCTTCCCTTCTATGATCCTCCTTGGAATGGGTGCAGGCATGGCTTTCAACCCTATGCTTCTCTCGGCTATGAGCGATGTCTCGCCGAGTGATTCGGGTCTCGCCTCTGGGCTCGTGAATACTTCTTTTATGATGGGCGGCGCATTGGGGCTCTCGATACTAGCGAGCCTGGCGGCAGTGCAGACTATTCAACTAAAAGCCGCTGGAGTATCCGAACTTGCGGCACTAACAGGCGGTTACCGCGTCGCTTTCCTAGTCGGAGCGATTTTCGCGGGGTTGGGAGCGCTCCTGTGCGCACTTCTTCTCCGTGCTCGTCCTACGCCGCAAATGGACGCCCCGATTCATTAAAATTTTTTAAAAAGATTATAGCGCGCGGCCTTTTTATTTATAACCGGAATATTCGAATAGATATAATACAAAAAAATATTAATTAAAAATCGCCAGAATGCCGAGTGCAATATATGCGATCTGAAAACCAACAGCAATCCATTCTTTGCGCACAAAAACCAGAATAAGTGTCAATGCAAATACAAAAATAAATAGCCACCAAGCTAATACTGACTGGGTAATACTTAGAATTAAAGCGGCTATTATATATAAAAGGGCATTACTAAATTCTATAAGGGTAAAAAGAAACTTATTTGTTCTGTCTTGAAACATTTTGTATCCAATATACAAAACAAACAAAGTCGTAAGGCCAAGGATGATTCCGTCAATGGTTGTAAATAAATTTATACTGGTTGACCACTTATAAAGTCCATAAACGGGAAGAATAGTCTCCGCGCCGAGCATAACGGTAGCCATAATAGGAAGTTTTTGTCGCCAAAAATAAAGAGTATAGAGTGCACCAGCAAATGATTGAAATATCCAGCCAATAAGCATTTCCTTTCCCAGAAAATAAAAAGCAAGCACAGAAACTATACCTCCGAATGATATGTGAATTGTATTTAATGTCCTTGCGTTAATTTTCATTATTTTAAATTATACAACTAGTTCGAACTTCCTAACAAGATAGCAAAACCCGTCTGAAATTAAGGGTGATTGTGATGATACTCTCTCTTGAGTTCGATCAATCACCTAATCTTATTTACTGAGCGTCTGAAATCCTGCTGTATCAAAGAAGATCGTCAGCTTTGTAAGTTTTCCGTCTCGTGCCTCCCATAATTCTGCAACGTCTCCGTTGACACTCTTGCCGCTCGGGAAAAACCAGTCGTAATTCGCGAGAACAAAAGCCTCGTCTCCTGCAATAAATGTCTTTTTAACTCTTATACCGGTAAATAATCTGCTCAGTCGACCGAGTACTGCTACATAACCGGCTTTGTCAGTGGTAGTGTTGGGATTGACCATGTCTCCTCCAACAAACTTGAAATCATCAGAAATTACAGATTCCCATCCTTCCTTTTTGCTAAGTCCACTATAATATATTTCAAGAAGTTCTTTTATTGTCACAAAAAATTTTATTTTAATCTAATAAGATTTTATTCTATCATAAAAGTTTTAAACCTGCAGAAATAAGAAAAACTTACATAAAAACAAGACCGCCCTCCAAACGGTTTCCATTTGGGGACGGTGTTGATTTAGGGAGGATTGACTGGTCTTGTGTTACATGCGGCATGCGACACGAATTTTTTCTATGTCATCGAGGACTTTTCTGACAATCTCAACTTCCGCCCGCATTGATGCACCGGAAGGATTGTCTTGGCTCAGACGAATGACCCTTTCCAACACATCCTCCATCCTTCGAATCGGAGTGTATGTCGGAGTAGAGGGTTCTATACGATAGGCATCCATTCCTGACTTACCGGACATCAGCTGAAAACCATCTCTTCTCAAAACTTCCGCGGAGTGGTAACGCTCGGACAACGGCTCAACGACCATTTTCTGTTTTCCTATCTTCCGAAGAAGCCCAATAAGGATGGACCTCCACTCAGTTGATCCCATTGATCTTTTCAGCTCCTTGAAAGTAGTTGGAGGGTTAAACGAGTTATTTTTCATCTTTATTGTTGGTTTCTGCAGCCACGTCAGCTGCATTTTTCAAAGCTCTAAGTAAGCTCTAAAATATGCAGCTGACGATCCAAATTTGTGAAAGATATATCAAAAAAAAGAACTGTTTCCGGCCAGTCTATCACGAATACTATATTATGTCAGCAGCTTGCTACGTGGGTAGGAATCTTTTATTACTGAATTTATTGTTTTTTTGGCGATTTCTGCTAATATAATAAGGTTCTTATAAATTTTAATAACATTCCGGGGTAGCTCAGCGGTAGAGCGATCGCCTGTGTTGGATGTTCGTGGTATAATATGCTTGTGTATACCAAGAGAAAAAGAGTAGAAAAACGAACATATGCTGATCGTCGAGAGTACATGGTCATGGCTGTAAGTCGAAGAAGGAAGAAACTTCGCGAAATGGCTAGAGAGTACAAAGGTGGTAAGTGCATTCTATGTGATTACGATAGATGCCAGAGAGCCTTAAGCTTTCATCACGTTAATCCGAAGAAGAAAGAATTTGATCTTTCTTCAAGGGGATTAACAAGATCTTGGGAACGCATAAGGAAAGAAATTGATAAATGTGTTCTCTTGTGTGCGAATTGTCATATGGAAATACATGACGGCATTACGCAGCTTCCTAAGGAAACTTAGGAATGAAAACAAGGTGAATTCGGGGAAGTCCTTCCCAGGATAATCCCGAGCCAAGCCCCGACACAAGGTCGGGGAAGGTGTAGAGACTATCTATTTATAGAGTAGTCCGATAAAAGATCGGGCGAAGCGCCTTGATCCTAAATCACAAAATTCGTGATATGGATATGATATAGTCCACACTTCTAGTAATAGGAGACAAAGTGTAAGCGATTGGTCGTAGGTTCGATCCCTACCCCCGGAGCATAAAACAGTTTAGCCCTGATGCGTAAGCATTAGGGCTTTACTGTTTCACTTCGGAGTAGAGATGGCGGTATACAAGCGAGCAGAGCGAGACTTGTCGCCGAGTCGGGGTTGTGAGTATTTATGAGCGAAGAGAATTAATAACTCGTGACCGATCCGTACCCCTGGAGTAATACTTGACATATTTTAATATGTATGCTACTTTATTTAAAAGTAGTTATTCCAACATCAAACAAAAAGGACTTTTACAATGAAATTGCAGCTCGTTACACTATTCGAGGACGGCTCGTCTGGAATCACGGAGATTGAGAGGCCGGCAGGTGCTCTGCCCGATTCGATATTGGTGATAGCAGAAGGTTTGCTTGCCGCTGAGAAAAGTGGCATAAAAGTTTCGAAAATTGGTCTAGCAAAGATTAACCCTTTTTCCAGTCCCCAGACTAAATTAGTTATTGAGGACAACCTGGTTAGTCGTGACCAAGCACTTAAAACTCTACAGCAAGCAATGCGACCAATGAAAGACAGATATAGACCTCTTTATCATTAAAACCCACTCGACGGGAACCCCCTGCTTGCAGTGGGTTTTCCTTTATATAAAAATAAACTTTGTAAATCATTTAAGGACTAAAAACCGTCGGCTGTAAGCCGAGATCATTCTACAGGGAGCTCTTAAAAATCATTTTCCATATGCAATAGTAAATCGTCCCATTTTGTGTTATATTACCCCCTTGAAGGTAGGTTATAACATCGTTCAATATGTGGAACCTGAAAAAAGGGCCCTTAGCTCATCTGGTAGAGCGCCTCATTTGCAATGAGGAGGTGAGCGGTTCGAGACCGCTAGGGTCCACAAATCTTAAAACATCTGCCCTGCGGCAGATTTTTAAGTTTTGTGGAGACCGCAGCGATGTTTTGCGAGCGCGCAAAACCGCGAGGGGCGGGCTGCGAAAATTTCGAGCGGCGGCGAGAAATTATTTGTAGCCACAAACTTTATAAAAAACCAATTGGCTTTAGTTTTTTGATGTTTGTGGAGACCGCAGCGATGTTTTGCGAGCGCGCAAAACCGCGAGGGGCGGGCTGCGAAAATTTCGAGCGGCGGCGAGAAATTATTTGTAGCCACAAACTTTATAAAAAACCAATTGGCTTTAGTTTTTTGATGTTTGTGGAGACCGCAGCGATGCCCCGCAAGCGTGCGGGACCGCGAGGGGCGGGCTGCGAAAATTTCGAGCGACGGCGAGAAATTATTTGTAGCCACAAATTAAGAAATGTTTGCGAAATTATAAATCACGAGGTCGCTCGAAAAAAGAGTCCGCAGTCCTTGCGAGATTGCGGAATCATTTTCGTTTTTTTGCTAATAAGGCGACAAAAATTCGCCTTAATTTCAATAGATGAATTTGGCCGTACGGGACGAATTCTTCGCCACATCGTACCAGATTAGTGTGGTCGTTCTTCCTGAAGAAGTGACAGATTCCGCCAAACTCCCCAAACATCTTTAGCCTATCCTCATCCGGTTGGGAATAGTATGTGGTGAACCCGACGTCGAGAAAAAAGGGATCGGAAGGGGGTTCGAGTAAATACGATTCTCTTATAGGCGAATCGATACTCATTTGGTCTAATACATATTTGCGTTCGCTTAGCCAATTGGAAGAGACTAAAGCGGTTGGAGGTTCCAGTGGGAACCATTTTGGTATTGGCTTCCAAAATTTATCTACCACAAATTTGCGCTCGCATAACCAATCAACAAAGATGAGAATCCTCTTTTCTCCTCTGTTGTAGACAATAAAACGGCTTGTCTGACCTCGTAATTTTAAACCGTCCTTTTCGTCTATCATCATTTGCCCGCCGACAAACTCCTTTAGTGTCTTTTCCAGACGCTTTGCGTTCCAGTACCAAAGATGCATGTGTACCTCCTTTCTTTGTTTTTTTTGTTGTTTTTATTCGAAAGAACACCCTACTCTTTCGGTATACACCGAGTGGTGAAAGTTGTCAATCTATTGACAGTATCTCTAATTACTCTACAATTGTATTATCGCATTCTTTCTTTATGGCAAATCTGGCAACCTTAGAATTCATTCTTAAGAATTACAAAAACTTCAACGCGCGCGTCACTCGCGATGCGCTCGTTGCATATTGGCAGCACCTAGAGAAAGGAGGCAAAATGTTTTTTGCCGTCGCCGGAGCGATGTCTTCCGCTCAGCTGGGCATCACCCTTGCCCCAGCAATACGTAAGGGGGTAATCCACGGACTGTCGGTCACCGGCGCAAACCTGGAAGAGTCGCTTTTCCGTCTGGTCGCTCATGATAGCTATAGCGATTTTCCAAATTATCGCTATTTTACTAAAGAAGATGACACAAAAATTTTAGAGCAGGGAATGCGCCGTGTCACCGACACCAGCATCCCCGAAGATGAAGCATTCCGCGCAGTAGAGAATCTCATTTTGCCCGTCTGGAAAAATGCCACGAAAGATAAGACTCGCAAATTCTGGCACGAATATTTTTATGATTTAATAACGGCGATAGATAAAAAGAAGCACGAAGGCAAAGCAGAGGAATGCTGGCTGCTCGCGGCCGCAGAAAATAATATCCCGATGGTGGTACCCGGCTACGAAGACTCTACCTTCGGCAATATCTTTGCTTCACACGTGGCTCTCGGTAATGCGAGCGCAACTATCGCGAAGAGCGGTATAGAATATATGGGAGCATTTTATGAACAATATCAAAAACTATCAGAAGGCAAGGGTGTCGGATTCTTTCAAATCGGCGGCGGTATTGCCGGAGACTTTCCGATCTGCGTCGTGCCGTCCTTGAAATATGATATGAAGATTGACGCAAAGCCCTGGGCATATTTCTGCCAGATTTCAGATTCGACCACTTCCTATGGTTCCTATTCCGGCGCGACACCTAATGAAAAAATTACCTGGGATAAATTAACCAAAGAAACTCCGATGTTCGTCATAGAATCCGACGCCACTATTGTCGTCCCCCTTATCTTGACCGCGCTACTAGAATGTAAAGCAAACCCAAAAGAGGCGACTAAATTGATAGAGAAATATACGGCTTAATTAAAAAACACAAGTTACTTCTTAAGAAAAGCCTTGCGTAGTTGAAAAGTCATGGAATGACTTTTCAAAAGAAAATACATTTTGAGAGAAGCTAATTTTATTTAAGCTTACTTCGAAACTTATGAGCTATAATTGTGTAGCAAAGTTGTGCAGCGCCGTATTCGGTGAGGATTGAATCGCGCATCGGCGAGACTTCCACAATATCCGCTCCGATTATTTCTTTTTGGTCAATAACGCGTTCAATCAACTCTACTCCATACCACCATTCGAGCCCTCCCTGCACGGCCGTACCGGTGCCCGGCATATATGAGGGGTCAAAACCATCCACATCAACTGTTATATAGACATACTTTGTTTTTATAGATTTTAGAATTTCATTAATGGAGGGAATTTTTTTTCCATTACCCCATTGCCAGACTTTGATATTATTCTTTGTATTGCTGAAATAGTTATACTCATCTTTTGAGAATGTGCGAATACCTACTTGGACAATATTATAACCTAGTTCATGGGCGCGGCGCATGACGGCGGAATGCGCTAATTTTGTCGGTTTATCGCTGTAATCGTTATCACTGTCACGCAAGTCACAATGCGCGTCTATCTGCAATATAGTTACATCCTTTGGATTGACTTTTTTGGAAAGTGCTTGGAAAAGTCCGAGCGACACTGAATGCTCGCCACCGAGCAAAAAAATAAATTTATTCTTATCTAAAATTTCTCCGCATTCGGCGGCAATTCTATGAACAGCTTTTTTCGCCGAAAGTGAGCTAATATTGCCTAAATTTTTATGTCCGATTTTTATTTTGCTTACTGGCTCCGTTTTGTATGTACGGTCAAAAAGCTCAAGTTTTGAATCAAGCATTTTAACTATTGTGTTCGGGCCGTTCTTAGTGCCTTTCCTGCTTGAAGCGGTCTTCTCAAAGGGAACGCTCAAGATAACTACATCGGCTTCGTCCATGTTTTTTGCATTAATAATTGAATCTGTCATTGAAGAATTATAGCAAATCTATAAAAAATAAATACAGTCCGCGGGAACGGTGATGGATAGAAGAGCGCAAAACAAAACCCCGCCTTGCGGCGGGATTTTGCGGCACATACGTCGTTTACGATAAATGTAAGTTAAACCCTTACACTCACAGCGAGAGTATAGCATACTTGCGAAAATAATGCAAGTAAAATATAAATGTGCTATACTGGCAGGGTAGGTGTTGGATAACTACTCTATATTTATAGGGAGGAAAGTCCGAACACATCGAGCCCCTTATTGGGTGGGAATGGTAGCGGGTAACGCCCGCATATAGCAATATATAGGTGCGAGCAGAGACGCCGATGCCAAAAGGCTAGGGTCCCGTAAGGGATAATCTGGTGGAAACACTAGGGTGAAACGGCTAAATCCTTACCTCTGTGCAAGATCGTGTCCCTTTCTGCAAGTCAGGGAGGGGAGAATCGCTTGAGCTTGTCAGTAATGTCAGGCCTAGATAAATTGTTATCTTCCCGAGCGAAAGCGAGGGAACACAGAATTCGGCTTATAGACACCTACAAAAAAATGAAAGTCCCCTACCAAAAGTGGGGGATTTTCTTTTGGTGAAAGGCTAAAATAGACCTTATTTAATTACATAAATGACACATTACGGAATGCTTGACTTTTTCCCATTTTTGTGCTACACTTTTCTAGGTAAATATCAATGTCCTTTTAATACTTTCCTTGTTTTCTGACGAGATAATAGCCCGGAATTTTCTTGGTTATTATCTCGTCAGAAAACTATAACATCAAACATAAAGGAAAAATGAAAATTAAGTTAGTTATTGAATTGTATAATATTATCACGCCTGAGCTTAAAGAGGGGGGTTGGGAAGACAGAGTACTTAAGGGAGGTGTGATTGGAGGCTATGTCCTCAAAAAAGAGAACGTCGATTGGAATCTTCCTTTCGAATTAAAGAGTGACTTCCAACTTGGAATTCTTCCTGGATTCGGACCACTTGTCGTGGCAGAAGTTCGAAATGAAGGGACTTTGGAGGAACCTAAGATTGTAGTTGAACTCAGATATAAAGTGTTCGAAGACAATCCGGAAGGTTGGCAAAGCGCCATAAAATTATTTATGGCCAACGGATTTGTGGAAGGCAAAACGTTCGTTGACACCAGATCAGCGGTCCTTATCTTTCCCAAAAAAGCAGTTGAACATTTCAACAGGTCAGATTAGTCACCGCAACGGAACCGCGACTTTCTTTCCTTTACGGAAAAATCGTCGCACATCGTATCGAAGGCCCAGACTACACCGTCTGGGCCTTGCTATTTTTCCTTAGATTATCATATATGATATATTAAGAAATTAATTTAGCATTTGCTTACAATCGTTTCTTATTGCTAAATTACCTATTTATACAAAAATTCCGCCCTATCCCCTGCTTTTAAATTATTCTTTTCCGAAAACCCGGAAACAACTTCCAAGACATATTTTGTCCCGACCTCTGCCCCGATCCCGATTTTGGTCGGGACATCATCAGGCCCGTAAGTTTCCGGATATAATTCTGGTCTGGCATCTTTTTTTATATAAATAACTTTTAAATCCTCGTCTAACCAAATTATATCAATCGGAAAATTCATATCTTTCATCCAAAAAGGATATCTGCCCGGTTGGTTAAAGGTAAATAACATGCCTTCATCACTCGCTAGCCCCTTTCGGCCAGAAAGTCCGCGCGCCAGTTCGGCCGGAGTTATGGCAAGTTCAACTTTTATACTTTGCCCTGCGATTTTTACTTGTTTAATATCTCTTGATTCAAAAGTTTTAGAAGATTGATGAATTAAAAAACTGATTGCCAATATAAAAACCATAACCACAAAAACACTTTGACCGATTTTTTTATTTTTCATATTTTTTCTAGAACCTAGCCCCTAGAACCTAACACCTTATTATTTGTGGTCTACGCTGGTCCATCCGAAAAGCTTGCCGACTGCGTCGCCGTTTTCTCGTTTACGGGCGATTTTGACCAGACCGTCCTGAGCAATAATTTTCATCGGAGCCGAAAGCAGGCAGTGATGCGAAGCCAGACCGTCCTGATAGGCACCAGTATCAAAAATCGCCACCAGCTGGTCCTGATTCTCATGAAGCTTCGGCATCAGAATATAATTTCCTCCTTCCGTGTATTTATCGTCCGAATCACAGGTGCTCCCCGCGAACCAGACCGGCTTTAAAGCCGCGTTCATGTTATTTGCCGGTATGACATGCCACTTTTGATGGATTGCCCAGGTGTCTTTGAGGTCGTTCATAAAACTGCCGTCAATGACGTACCAAGCTTTGGCATTCGCCGCGGTTATATTTTTTTCAAAAAGCACTTTGTAGATCGTCACTTGGGAGGGAGCGACAATGTAGCGCCCCCATTCCACCGCCAGATTCGGATGCTTGATCCCCGCCTTGTCGGATAAATTTTTAAGCATTTTGACAATCTGACTAGAAACATTTTTGGCTGTATAAAATTTCTTCCTTTCGTAAGGAATGCCGAAGCCTCCGCCCATATCGAGTGTGTCGAGCGATGGATGTATTTTTTGTAGTTGAGCATAAAGGGCAAAGGCGTACTTGACTGCCTCCAAAATACCTTTCTGGGTCTTGATCTGCGAACCGACATGATAGTGCATAATTTTAAGATTTTTCAATCTGCTCAAATCAAGAACTTCCTTCTCGGAAAGTCCGAAAAGGTCAAATTTTTTATCCCAATGCGTATCGGTTTTTATTGTAAGATTCACTCGCACTCCGATATCACCCCTATATTTAGCAAGCCGCTCCACTTCATCATGGCTTTCGATGATCGGCACAATATTCATGCCTTTCGCACGAAGCTCTCCTATCAGATGGAGATATGAGTCTGTCTTCGGTCCGTTGCAGAGAACCCGGATTTTACTGCCGAATTTTTCAGCTTCCCAAAGTTTTTTTACCAGCCAAAGTTCGTTGCTCGAAGTGACCTCCAAATTGCCTCCTTCCGAGAGAATCGGCAGAATAAATTCTCTATTCTGGTTTACCTTCATTGGGTAATGATAAAAGAACTTACCTTTATAACCGTAAATTTTCATATAAGCTTGAAAATAGCCGATCAGATCTTTCAACTGATCTTCTATAATAAAAGGAAAAATTATCTGCAGGGGCGTACCATATTTTTGCGCGAGATCATTTAAGTTATAAATGTGATGCCCCTCGGTCGCCGTCAGTTCGCTGTCCTTGTTAACACCGAAAAACTGGGTATTCCAGCCATCGAACCCGAGCTTCCAGAATTTTCTCCAATTTTTTCCTTGCTTTTTTAATTTTTTTTTAGCCATCTTTGAGATGAGTAAGTATGGCAGATATCGAGATGAGTGTAAAGCTAATTTTTATAATTTTTCAAAAATTCTTTCTTAAACTCAAAAAAGTTCTCATCTAAAATTGATTGCCTTATTTTCTTCACCAGATTGACAATGAAATACAGATTGTGAATGGAGGCAAGGGTCGCCGCCAGCATTTCTTTTCCGTGAAAAAGATGCGCGATGTAAGCGCGAGAATATTCACTGGTTCCGCTGCAAACATAACACCCGCAATCTTTTTCAATTTGTGAAAAATCATTTCTGTATTTTGTATTCATTATATTTATCTTCCCATTTTTTGTGTAAAGCGAGCCATTCCGAGCATTTCGGGTCGGCGCGACACAGTCAAAAAGATCTACTCCATTCTCTATGCCCATGAATAGGTCTGCTGGCTCCCCTACGCCGAGCAAGTGACGCGGCTTTTCTTCCGGTAAGATTTCATTTACCCATTTCACCGCAGAAGAGATATCCTCTTTGGCGAATGACCCGCCGATGCCAAATCCGTCAAAATCTAAACTCCCTATAAATTTTGCGGATTTTTTACGAAGATTTTCGTCACGCCCGCCTTGCACGATGCCGAAAAGAGCTGGCATATTGGGTAAAGCGAAACTTCTTTCCATTTTGAGCTTCCCGAGGGTCCCACCCCTATACTCAGGGGAAGGGCGCAGGGACGAAAAATGGGAAGGAGTTTCGCTTGCCAGTTTTTTATGCTCTTCCAGACTCCTCTGTGCCCACCTGTGCGTGCGCTCAAGCGCCTCTTCTTGATAACGTAAATCCTCCGCCGGAGAGGTACATTCGTCAAAAGCAAAAATTATATCCGCGCGGAGATTATGCTGGATCTGGATTGATTTTTCCGGAGTGATGTAATGGAAAGAACCATCTAAATGAGATTTAAAGGAAACTCCGTCTTGTCCGATTTTAGCCAATCGCGGCGCGTCGGAATCATCAAAACGTTCCGGAATGAGAAGTGAGAGGTCAGTAATCTTTACTATCTTGGAAATTTCTTTGCCATAAGCAGCTCCCAAAGAAAAAGCTTGGAAGCCGCCCGAGTCGGTCATTATTGGTCTATTGAAGTTCATAAATTTGTGTAGACCTCCGGCTTGGGCGACCAATTCATCCCCCGGCTGTAAATACAAATGATAAGTATTGGCTATAACGGCTTCCGCGCCTAAATCCAGCGTTTGCTTGCTCGTCAACGCTTTCACAGTCGCCTTTGTACCAACGGGGACAAAAGCCGGAGTATGAATTATTCCGTGAGCGGTGGTAAGTACGCCAGCACGCCCAAGAAATTTTTTTATCTTTTTTTCAATTTTGAAATTCATACTCGTAGGAATCTGCAGAGTTACAAAGGGTAATTCACCTTAAGTATATCTATTCTGAGTTAATTTTGTCTCGAAACATTTTTTCGTCACGTACACTAATTGCATTTCCGTCAGGATCATTGAAGTCTACCGTTTCTCCCCAATCGTAAGTATTGTATTCAAACTCAACGTTAAATTTGTTCAGAATTTCTCTAATTGGATCAAGATTTTCCGCATTAAATCTAATGCACAATCGTTTTGAATTATTCGTTTTCACTTCTTTTGTTTCAATCATAAGATAGGAAGTCCCACTATTGAAACATACCAATTTTCCGTTTTCCCAAGTATAGTCAAATAACTTTGGAAAATTGAAAATGTTGTTATAGAAATCAACAATGGCTTCAAAATTTGGCGTATATAAAATTATACCACTCCGCACTATTTTTAAATTATTAAATTTTGAATTAACCCAATGATTCTCTGAAATGAATTCTAGACTATTACCGCTCGGATCACGAAAATAAATTGATCTAGTGCTCTTTTCCCAACCAACTTTCTTCTCAACTGTTATACCATTTTTGGGTAAATATTCTTCCCAATATGAAAACTCAGATTCTGAAATACCAAAAGCAAGGTGCCCTTGTCCTATCGCACCATGAGTAGGAATTTTTCCTCTGTCTATTTTCGTTTGTTCAGCGATAAAAAGCAAAAGCATTGTGTCGCCACAAAGTAAAAATAAATGGCGTATAGGATTTTTTTCTATAATTTCTAAACCGAGAATATCTACATAAAATTTTTCAGCTTCAATTATGTCTCTAACGTATAACGATGTTTCTAATATTTTTTTAAGTTTCATAAAGCTATTTCTGTGTTTCTATCTCCACAAACTTCTGTTCCTGAATATTGACCGGACTCGTCAGTAACACCTTGACAAAAGGATCGCGCGGATCAGAGATTATTGTCTCAACGACAGCTAAAACATAAGGGGTGATGCCCGGCAATACGACTTCATCCCCTTTTACCAAAGTGAAATCACTTGGCATTGTCGTTTCAAAATTACCTCCCCCGCGCCCAATGACTTCTATTGAGACGTTCTTGCCCGCGTCGCCCAGCTCGCCCGTAGTGCTGTGACCGAGAGATACTATTGCCTGCGTCTTCTCTCCGCTATCCGAAAATAAAACGACTTTTGAGGAATTCGGATAAGCGATCGAAATTCGTCCTATTGGCACATTGCCAAAGGCAAAAACTAAATCCCCCGTTTCTACTCTCTGATTTATGCCTGCGTCAATCACCAGTGTATCGTAAAAACTTTTGTTAGGTTTAGCCAAGATGGCTGACAGAGTCATCGGTTTTTCATTAATTCTTCCCAAAATTTCTTTCAAACTGTTATTTTCATCTAGAACTGAATTATAATTTGCCATCGTCGCCGTTATTTCACTCAATTGAGACTTCAGATTTTCATTTTCGAGATAAAGAGAATTTTTGGAAACAAAAAATGAGCCGACACTTCTCAAAATTCCCTCAATATTATTACCGAAAACTAAAACAGGGCGGAAAAAATTTTGACTTAAAAAAGAAAGGCCGTTCCAAAGGCTTGATTGAAAATAAATCAAAAAAAGACAAATTAAAAGAAATACAGCAGCAGCAAAAAACTTTTTTTGCTTTATTTTCTTATCTTGGAGGTAACTCATCTTGATTCCCCATCAGAACATCTTTATAAAATGACATATTATCCAATATTATTCCTGTGCCCCTCGCAACGGCCGAAAGCGGATCTTCGACCACGTAAACCGGGATTTTAAGAACATCCCCTAAAAGCTGGTCCAGTCCGGAAATCAGAGCGCCGCCGCCGGAGAGAGTTATGCCTCGATGCATAATGTCAGATAAAATTTCTGGCGGCGTTGTTTCCAGCATATCTTTTACGCCGTCGCATAATCCTTTAATTGACGAAGCCAGCGCTTCACGGACATCAGAATCGGTCACCACGACCGCCCGGGGCAGTCCGGTCAAGATATCGCGCCCATGGACTTCTGTCTCCATATATTCTCCGGGAATAACCGAACCGATGGCAATCTTTACAATCTCGGCGGTTCTCTCACCGATCAGTATTTTAAACTCATCTCGCATGTAAGTAATTATGTCATTATTTAGCCGGTCCCCGGCTATTTTTAGGTTTCTTGATTTTACAACCCCGCCCAGTGAAATGACCGCGATATCCGTCGTACCTCCTCCGATATCTATGATCATCGATCCGACCGGATCTTTAATAGGAAGTCTGACACCGATCGCGGCCGCCATGGGTTCTTCTACCAAAAAAACTTCTCGCGCGCCGGCCGAGCGCGCAGCATCATAGACGGCGCGCGTTTCAACATTGGTGGTGGAAGTCGGCACGCCCACTAAAACTCTTGGCCGCGCCAATTTTTTAGATATTTTATCCGCCTTATTTATTAAATATGACAGCATCTCTTCGGTAACTTCATAGTCCGATATGACACCGTCAACCAGCGGGCGAATAGCTTTGATATGACCGGGCGTGCGCCCCAGCATTTCCTTAGCTTTCGCGCCTACCGCCAGAATTTGATTCGTCTTGACGTTGACGGCCACTACGGAAGGTTCGTTGATCACGATTCCGTGGCCTTTTAAATACACCAAAGTATTGGACGTGCCCAAATCTATACCAATGTCGTTGGAAATTAATTTGTAAAATTTATCGAACATCCTATTTAGGAAAAATTTTTAATAATTCATTGAGTGAAATAATCTTCCCTTTTTTTTCATTTCTTTTTTTTATTTCGATGCCATTTTCTTTTATACTCCTCTCGGAAACAACTAACCGATAAGGCATTCCCAAGAGATCCGCATCGGCGAATTTTTCCCCGGCGGATATTCCAACTCGGTCATCAAACAGAACTTCAATTTTGGATTTCTGCAAAGTTTCATAAATTTTATTTGCTTCTTTTAAAACTTCTGCCTCTTCTCCCAAAGCAAGAAGATGCGCGGCAAATGGCGCTATCGCCTCCGGCCAGATTATTCCTTTATCGTCCGAAAGAACTTCTACAACCGTACCTAAAAGCCGGGAGAGCCCGATGCCGTAACAACCCATTAAAACTGTGTGCTTTTCTTCTTTTTCGTCGGCAAATGACAAATCAAATGGCTTGGAGAATTTGGTTTTTAAATCAAAAATATTGCCGACTTCAATGGACTTCTGCTCGACCAATTTTTCTTTTTTCAAATTAAGCTGACGGAGAACCTCATCATTCAGAACTTCTTTGTTCAGAGCTATGCCGGACTCCTCATCCACATAGATTGTATCCTCGCCCACTCCTGTGATCGTCTGAAATTCATGCGAATATTTTGAAAAAGTTCCACCGGCGGCAAAAGTGAGATAAGTTAAATGCCCAATACCTACTCGGGTAAAAATAGTTTTGTAAACCTCTTTCATTTTATTATAAAATCTTTCAAAATCATCACCAGATGTATGAAATGAATACATGTCTTTCATAATAAATTCCCTGCCCCGAAGCATCCCGGATTTTGCGCGAAGTTCCATTCTAAACTTATTTTGTATCTGATAAATAGCGAGCGTTTTTTCTGCCGGAATATCTTTATAGGAAAAAATATAATTTTTTAACATAGGAACGATTATTTCTTCATGAGTAGGACCTAAAGCGACTTCTCGGCCACCCGAATCGGTGACTTTATATAGATCACTCATTGTTTCCCAGCGGCCCGTTTTTTCCCAATTTTCTTTTGGTTGCATTGAAGAGAGCAAAACCTCCTGTCCGCCAACTTGGTCCATTTCCTCCCTAATTATATTTTCAATTTTTTTAAGGACTCGCAATCCGAGCGGCAAATAGCTATAAACCCCGGCGAGCTCCTTATGAATGAAACCCCCGCGAATAAGAAACTCTGCATTCCTGGAAACCTCGTCCATTGGGCTCTCCTTCTTCGTTTTGGTAAAAAGTAAGCTTTGTCTGACGCCATAAGTTGTGCTTTTGGTCATCTTTGAATCTTAACCGAAAAACGCCTTTTGGTCAAAGGTGAGAATAACTAGAGAAAAATCGTAAACCATTTGCAAACGATGCGGCTTTCTGCTATATTGAGCCGTATGCAAAAAATAGATCCGAGGAAAGAAGATGCTGATAAATTAATAGAGAAAATGTTTCAAGTCGGGGCGCATTATGGCTATTCGAAAACAAGAAGGCACCCAAGTCTCTCACAGTATATTCACGCGACTAAAAATAAAACGGATATAATCGACATTGAAAAAACGAGTATCATGCTCAAAGATGCCGTGGAATTTGCAAAAAGCCTCGGCGCGGCCGGCCGGGTTATCCTTTTTGTTGGCACAAAACCTGAAGCTAAAGATGCAATTAAAAATACTGCAGTGTCTTTAAATATGCCTTACGTCTCTGAACGCTGGATCGGAGGAACTATTTCCAATTTCGCGGAAATCAAGAAAAGAATTACGGAGCTTGAAAATTATCGCAAAGACATCAAGGAAGGAGAGCTTGATAAATACACTAAAAAGGAACGGGTGATAATGGCGAAGAAAATGGAGAAGCTTGAGAGATATTATTCCGGACTTGTCGGATTAAAGAAGACCCCTGATGCTTTGTTTATAATAGACAGCCGGGCCGAATATATCGCTACGACTGAAGGGAAAAAGCTGGGCATTCCCGTTATTGCCCTGGTTAATTCTGATTCGAATATCAAAGGAATTAAATATGCGATCGTCGGCAATGACGCTAGTATACCTTCTATAAAATTTTTTGCGGGAGCTATTGAGGATGCTTATAAGCTCGGTACTGCGACTGTGTTCTCAAAAGAATAATAAAAAAATAAGAGTAAAGAAAGTTCGTGGCATGACGGATCATAATTATGTCAATACAAATAACAATGGAGATGATAAAAGAATTGAGAGACCGCACAGGCGTATCGGTGATGCAGTGCAAGCGCGCCATGGAAGAGGCTGAAGGCGATATGAAAAAAGCTCTGGCTATTTTAAAGAAAACAAGCTCGGACATCGCACAAAAGAAAGTCGGCCGCACTGTCAAAGACGGCGCGGTGATGATTAAAGTGGGAGACAAAAAAGCCGTTTTAATATCTCTCTTGTGCGAAACTGACTTCGTGGCAAGAAATGAGGACTTCACAACTCTGCTCAATACGCTAGTAGACAAAGCACTAACGGAGGGCATAGAAAAAACAAGGAGAGAGGCGAAGGACGCTATAGACACTATTATCCAAAAAACTGGAGAAAATATCCAACTAGGCGATGTCTATGAAGTATCGGGAAACGTTATCGGCGCTTATGTACATAATAATAAGATAGCCGTTATAGTGAGTCTCGAGGGCGGTAGTGCCGCACTGGCGAAAGACGTCGCCATGCACATTGCCGCAATGAAACCTGAATATATTAGCGAGGATGAAATCAGCGATGATGACAGAAAAACAATCACCGAAGTTTTTCAAAAAGAAATTGCGAATATTGATAAACCAGCCGAGATTAAGAAAAAAATGCTGGACGGAAAACTGCTCGCTTATTTTAAGGAAAAGACTCTGCCGAATCAAGTATTCATTAAAAATCCAGATGAGTCGATTAGCGAACTTTTAGAAAAAGCAAAGGCAAAAATAAAAGAAGTGAAGCGTTATTCAATATTATAAATTATGGGAGAACTTTTTTGCTAAAATGTATATCCTCTTGATTTTATTCTTCGCTTCCCTTTTATCCATCGTCATTATGATCGGCCGAAAATTGGTTTTATTAAAGCAGGAGGAAGTTAAAAATCAGGAAGAGGTCTTATTGGTGGAGCTCCCATACTTAAAGGAAGTCGAACAGTTGACTGTTGTCAGCCTAAAAAAACATGGATACGCTCTCTTGGTGGCGATAGTCAGATTCTACGTTCGCGGAACAAATCTTTTGAAAAATAAATATGAAAAGATAAAAATTAAAATAAAAAAAAATCGCGTCAATGGTGAAAAAAAAGAAATTTCTAGGTTTCTAAAAATTATGGGAGACTACAAACATAAAATCAGAGAAATAAAGCATAAAATAAAAAAGGAAGAAAACTTGTAGATAATGTGTTAATGTAAGGGCTTAGGTTCCCTATTGCCGCCTTAGCTCAGTTGGTAGAGCAACGCTTTTGTAAAGCGAAGGTCCTCGGTTCAAGCCCGAGAGGCGGCTCCAAGACCGACTTTTTGGTTGGGAATCAACAAAGGCGTGGGCGTCGCAAAGCGACGCCCACGCTGATTGTGTTTGTTTTGCGGGGGAATTCAGGAAATTCGGCGCGCTTGCGCGCACTGATTTGTTTTGGAGGATGAGGTTCGAGTCAAAGATTTTTTGGAGGGAGAGTTTTATAAATCTTGGGATAGATAGGAGTAAGCTCCTATCTATTGCTACAGTGTATGGGGTTGAAGTCTAATGATTTAAGGGAGCAAAACTTTGTGCGCGAACGGAGGGTGGGTCAAGCATAAATGTAAAATAGTAATTTCTGCGAAGCAGAAATATCAATACTGATTTCTTTTTCTTAATGCCCGCCCCGCTAAAAAATCCGAAAGGAAGCCCGCGCGGATTCCTCCCCAGACCTCTCCTCCGCGCGGGCGAAATCCAAAATCCCCGCCGAATTTTTGATAAAGTAGGTTCGAGCGAAATCGTAAAGACACTCCGATTAAGAGCTCTTTTTGACTGTGTCCAGAGGCTTTATTTCTTGAAGTTTGAAAGAATCTTTAACTCTTGCCTCCAGGTCATCCATTGAATGAAAACCCGTCAGCACTTCGTCTTCTATCACCAGCGCGGGGAGCTCAGTATCTTTTATTTTGTAAATCTGAAGCATCGCTTTTACTGCAGAAAGATCTATGCTATAATCAAAAGAATATACTTTGAGTTCTGGATATTTTTCGCGGAGACTGGTCAGGACTATACCTTGACTCTCGCAAAGATTGCAGTTATCTTTGTTTGTATAGAAGTAAAGAATAAAAGCAGATTTGATTCCGCAGCGTTCAGAGATTTTTTTTGCCAAAAGATAATCTTTAATCTGCAAAAGTGAGTAATACTTTTTTAAATAAGACACTTCCGCGGTGGCGCCCAAATTACTCTGACTCCATTCTAATTTATTACCCAATTCTCCGAGCTCAGGAGAGTATATGGTATCGGAAATATTTTTACACGACAATTCTGAAAGTAAGGAAAATTGAGTCTCTGAAGAAAGAATGTCCATGGCTATCTTATCTTGAATTGATTTTAGTTGGTCAATCTTTTTATTTCCAAAATAATTACTTAAATAACTGGCAGTCAGAAAAAGGCTAACAGTCATTAAAAAGACAATTAAATATTTTTTCCAATCAATATTATTATTCACCACATTAATAAAATTTTAAACTTTTGTTTATTATGGCTATTTTTTCTGATGAGATGTATTTAATGAAAATTTAGCGCAGAAAACAAGAATTTATCTCCAAGCCGGGCACCTTCTTAAAACAGTGCTGTAAACCGCTGAAAAGAGCCAAATAGGAGCGGAGAGGCTAAAAATAGGAAAGAAATATATCATGCCTAAAGATACTCCCCATTTTCCTTCAACCATTTTTCTCCCAAAAACTAATGCCCAAGCCACCAACAAATAAGTAAAAATAACTAAAAATACGAACGACCGCATATTTAAGAAAAAAGTATCAAAATAAAAAATTTTTGAAGTGGCAAAATGCCATCCGACAGTTTTTAAAATTAAAATTTTTGAATATAAGAAAATACCTAAATTGTAGATTATTTTGCTGAAAAGATAGCAGACAGAAAAAATAGAAATCAAGCCCATCGGCAAAGTTAAAATAGAGAAATTGCCGTATTTTTTTCTAAATAAAATACTCCTGTAATCAAGAGTATTATTAATAAAGCCGTAAATCCAGCGCAATCTCTGCTGGTAGAGCTTCCGCAACGTTTTTGGCGTATTGGTGTAGATATACGCGTCGTTGCAATGCTCTATTTTATAAAGATTTTTTTGCATCCGAAAAGCAATCTCCATGTCCTCCGTATTGTGCCCATGCCGGTAGGGACCTAAATTATCAAAGACGCACTTGCGAAAAATTGTCATAGGTCCGGGAGTAACATTGATAGCTCCTAAGAAGCCGAGCATTTTTTTAAGAAAAATACCCAGCTGATATTCGGCTTTCTGGGCATTTTGAATAGAATTCTTAAAGTTATAAACCCTGACGGATGGAACAACCGCCATAACAGAAGAATCGACTTGAAAATAACTTATGATGCGAACAAGGGATTCCGGATCGGCAAAGGAATCGGCATCCAGCCCGCCAAAAAAGTCAGTCTCGGTATGCGCCAAAGCCAAATTAAGCGCAGTATATTTTCCACCATTTTTTTTACGAAAAATCTTAATATTCGGATAGTCCGAAAATTTACTAACAACATTCCACGAATTGTCTGTCGATCCATCATCGACAATAAGAATTTTGACCTTATCCATAGGATAGTTTAAGGAAAGTATCGACTGGACTGTCTTTTCAACTGTCGCTTCTTCATTGAAACAGGGTACCGCAATCGTCACCGTTGGATAATAGCCGAGTGTAATTTTACCATTTCTAACAATTATTTTCCTCCGATTTTCCAGAAAGGTGACGAAAAAAAACACCTGCACATACACAGACGAAAAAATCAGAGCATAAAATATTATGTCTAAAATTGAAGTCATTTTACATACTGCCCGCCTCTACCTTAGTATCGCTTCCGCAAGACTCACACACGCCTTCTCTGCATTTTTTGCACTTGCAACCAATAAGCTTCATGATAGCGGCAATACCCACCAGCACATAAACGATACCCTCCAGAGTTGGCATAGGACCTAGAATCATATGAACAACGTTCCAAGCCTCCATACTATTACCCGCCAACATCCCCAAACCCACCAAACCCCAATTCACTCCGCCGATGATGAGCAGAATTTTAACGATCATCATCGTATGACAGCCATGGCCCCCATGACCTCCGCAACAACCACAACCACTTTTTGAATCATGCATATTTTTCTTCCACCAAAGGCGAGCCTCTGGCTAGATAATAATTAATAATGCTCTAAATATATCATATTCTCTAAAATTATGCTACAATGGAGATATTAACAGTTAGATTTAAAATAATATTACAAAACAAATGGAAGAAGAACATGTTGTTGAAAAGAAGAGCAATATGAGCCAGCAACAAATAGCTGGAGCGGTAATTATCGCAGGAATACTTATAGCCGGGGCGATTTTACTGAAAGGAACTAAGGCAGTAATTAATACAGCCGACAATACACCGGTAAATACTACCCTGGCAAAAATAGATGGGTCAGACAGAACTATGGGAAATAGAGACGCAAGAGTCGCTGTTGTCCTATATGAGGACTTCCAATGTCCTTTTTGTGGAGCAATATCCGGCTTAGAATCTGATACACCTTTAATTCAATCCTTAAAGCAACGTGATCCGAGTTGGGTTCCTTTTATGCCGGGAGTTAATAATTATGCAGAAAATGGAAAAGTATTATTTGTGTATAGAGACTGGGCATTTTTAGGACCGGAATCCATTCGAGCGGCTGAAGCGGCCAGATGCGCCGGAGATCAAGGAAAATTCTGGGAATATCATGACTATCTTTACGGTCACCAAAACGGAGAAAATGAAGGAGCTTTTTCTGACCTGAATTTAAAGTCTTTTGCAAAAATACTTAATCTCGATACATCTAGTTTTGACAAGTGCTTAGATGAAAGTAAATATGCGCAAGCAGTCGCGGATTCCAGGGCGGAGGGAACTACCGCAGGAGTCGCAGGTACGCCCAAAGGATATATTTTAAAAAATGGGAAAATCGTCTCAGTCATCGACGGGGCCGAATCCTGGTCCACCGTCAAACCAAAAATCGATAGTGCTTTGAAGTAAAACTAAAGATGAATTAATCAAAGTATAACTGGGTACAATATTTCGATAACGTTCGGACTCGGACAAAATGAAAGCAAGCTTTCGCTTTGCTCCTCGCTAGTCAAAATAGTTCTTCAATCTGGAAATTTTTTCGTTTTGGCGCAGTTTCTCGTGAACTTTGGCCTCTATTTGGCGAATGCGCTCTCGAGTCACGCCAAACTCCTCCCCCACCCGCTCCAGGGTGTGCTGAATGCCGTCTAATAATCCATAACGCATCTCCAGAATCTTGCGTTCTTTGGGATTTAGTTCACTTAAGACTTCGCGAATTTGGTCCGACAGAATGCGTCGGGAAGATTCCTGATCCGGACGCAAAATTTTATCATCGGGAATGAAATTTTCTAATGTTGATTTATCATCATCGTCGCCGACCGGCTGTTCCAGGGAGACAGTCTCCTGTGAAATGTTTTCAATTACATGAATTTTTTCCACTGGAATACCCATTTCCGTGGCAATTTCTTCGGCCAAGGGATCACGGCCCAAATCCTGAGAGAGACGGCGGTGTATCTGTTTATATTTCGAAATTGTCTCAACCATGTGGACAGGTATGCGGATAGTACGGGACTGGTCGGCAAGGGCTCTAGTGATAGACTGGCGAATCCACCAAGTCGCGTAGGTAGAGAATTTATATCCTTTAGTCCAATCGAATTTTTCGACGGCCTTGAATAAACCCAAATTACCTTCCTGAATCAGATCCAGTAGAGTCAAATTGGCAGACCGGCCCACGTATTTTTTCGCAATGGAGACCACCAGTCGCAAGTTCGCGCGCGCGAGCAGATTCTTCGCCTCCAAGTCGCCATGCTCGATGCGTTTAGCCAGATCTTTTTCGTCACTGGCATGAATCAGCGGATACTGGCCTATTTCCTTTAGATACATCTGGATCGAATCATGCAGCGAAGACTTATTTAAATCCTTATCGGAGAGATCCGCATTGAGATTAAGCAGATTTCCCCCTTCCAGGACATCGATGCCGGCCGCAGCGAATTTTTCATAAAGTTCGTCTAAAAATATAATATTATTTTCAATATCCGGGAAAGTTTTTAATATTTCATCGTAAGTAATAAATCCCCTTTTGCGTCCCTTCCCTATCAGCTCATTTGCTATGCGAGACAGACCTTCCGCCTTTCTTTCTGCGGACGATAATTTCACAACCTTCTTTTTTAAGATCATTTTTGTTTTAGCTTTTTCTACAATTTTCTTCTTCGCCTTTGGGTGTCGGGATTTATTTCTTTTTTTTATTATTTTTTTTGTTTTTGTTTTCATGTTTTTTTATTTTTTATATTTTGTATCTTGTCATTAATCTCGCCAATTTCTGTCAAAATCAATTTCGCTTTTACGGTATCCTTGAACTCCTCGCTCTGGCGCAGCTCCCTCATTTTTATACCTAATTTTTCTTTAAAACGTTCTTCTTCCAAATTAGACAAGAGCTCTTCTGTATCTTTTTTAAGGTGACTTGGATCTCCTCCATAAAACACCTCCGCTTCAAAAATCAAGTCTCCCCTATTATATTTTGAACTCTCTAATAGTTTTTCTTTTTCTAGATTTAAAATGAGGACAAGCCTATGTATTACCTCATTGGTATTAATAATACTCTCGGTTAAGCTTTTTTGCCAAAAAATAATCCCCAACAGTTTGCGTAAAATATAGTCCGCTCTAAACATTGTCTCCTCTTTCTTCGCCATTTTCTCTATTTCCCTATTTTCGGATTTTAATTCTCGCTCCACCACTTTGAGTCGCTCCCGAATATCGTTTTCACTTATCCCGGACTTATTCGATATTAAAGATATAAAATGAGATTTTTTCACCGGATTGTTTATTAAAGTTAGATAGGGGATTATTTTATTTTCAATTTCCAGTTTTGTCTGGAGAAGATCATTATTTTTGGAGATTAACATATATTTATCTACCAGGAATTCTATAATATGTTTTGAATTTCTGATGACTTCCCGCCAGGAATTTGGTCCAATCTTTGAAATCAAATCTGCCGGGTCCATCCCCTCGGGTATTTGGGTGGCTTTTACATTCATATCTGAAAACAAAGCAAGAGCAATCGGAGTAGCACGCATCGAAGCATTGAAACCCGCCATATCTGCATCGAAAATAAATACAATATTTTGAGATAAGCGACTGACAAGACCAAGATTGTTAATTGAATTATCTTCCAATTTTAGAGAATTAGAGAGGGCCGTACCCGAAGTTGCCACGGTATTTCTAAAACCAGCCTGATGGGATAAAATTAAATCAAATTGTCCTTCCACAATAATGGAAAAGTCATTTTTTCTAATCGATTGCTTGGCTTTATCCAATCCGTATAGAACGGCGGACTTTTTAAAGATCGGGGTTTCAGGGCTATTTAAATACTTAGCACCGACCATAGTTGGCGTCCCGACTTCGGTCGGAACCGATTCCGGAAAAATTCTGCCCGAAAAAGCAATGACCCGACCGCTCGAGTCGCTGATGGGGAACATAATCCGACCACGAAATCTGTCATACATTGTCTTTTGGCCATCATTCGGCTTTTTAGCGAGCCCCGCTTTCTCTATTTCATCGTCAGTAAAACTCTTTTCTTTTAAGAAGTCATATAATCTCCTCCAATCCAATATAGCATAGCCTATTCGGAAATCTTTGATGGTTTTATCGGTCAGTCCGCGAGACTTCAAATATTCTTGCGCTTGTTTGTTTTCCTTTAGATTGTTCTCGAAATACTTCGTAGCTTCTTCCATGGCTTTATATAATTTCTCCTTTTCACTTTCAGTTTCTTTGTTGATTTTATTATAAACTTCAAGCTGGACTCCCGCGCGGTCTGCTAAAAGTCGGAGCGCACCCTTAAAATCAAGTCCTTCAAATTCTTCCACGAAAGTAAAAATATCTCCGGAAGCCCCGCAACCAAAACAATAATAGCTACCCCGCTCGGGCGAGACAAAAAAGCTGGGCGTCTTTTCGCTGTGGAATGGGCATTTGCCCTTCCAGTTCGCCCCAGCCCTGTCCAGCTTCATATAGGAGCTCACAAGCGTCAGGATATCTATTCGTGATTTTATTTGATCAACAGATGAGGACATATTTTTACTCACCCAACTTTATTAAGGGTTTTCCTCGATAAATTTATTTCTCCACAACTTCTTTTTCTTTAAGTTTATTCTTCTCAATCAAAATGGGTTCGCTTCGAGTGGAGAATCCAGTCCCCGCCGGGATGAGTCGCCCGACTATCACATTTTCTTTCAAACCTCTCAGATTATCCACCCCGCCCTTGACCGCATTTTCAATCAAAACACGATTAGTATTCTGGAATGACGCTGCTGAAAGCCAGCTCTTCGTGCGTAGCGACACTTCGGTGATGCCAAGTACTACCGTTTCAGCTTTTGCTGCCTTCTCAACGCCGACTCTTTCATTTTCTTCGATAAATGCCGTATTCTCGACAATGTCGCCGATGGAAAAATTGGTTTCGCCGGCATCTTTTATTTTTCGGCGCGAAAACATCTGGCGAATAATTATTTCGGTATGCTTCCTGGAAATTGAAGCGCTTTGCAGTTCATAAACTTTATTTATTTCCCTGATTATATAATTTTCGACTAATTCTTTATTGCCAAACTTAAACATCTCCGCAATATCCGCTGATCCGTTAGTCAAAAGATCTCCCTTCGATACTCTGTCGCCGACTTTAACTGTCGGCATTCTATTAAAAGCTACTAGATATTCTATCTCATTTTTAGCGCCCGCCTTGGTCCCTTCTATGTCCGAGAGTACTTTTATTATTTTTTCTCCGACGGATGTTGCTCCGCGGACCGGTTTTCCGTCTTTGGCAGCAATGGAAATCACTTCCCCGTCAGTCTCCGAAATAATTGCCGGATTTTTGGGAATTCTCCTTTCAAATATTTCTTCCACCCGCGGCAGCCCGGTAGTAATGTCGGTTCCGGCGACCCCTCCTGCATGAAAAGTGCGCAGCGTCAGCTGAGTACCCGGCTCGCCGATTGCCTGAGCCGCGATGATGCCGACAGCTTCGCCCAGCTGCACTAAATGATTTCGCCCCAAGTCGAGCCCATAACAATTGACACAAAGACCATGAACGGTGCGACAGGTCAAAGGAGAACGGACAAATACTTCTGTGATATCGGTTCCTTCAATATTGTAAGCTTCTTCTTTGGTAATTAAAAATCCTCTCTTATAAATTACCTTGCCATTTTTGTCTTTAATATCTCCCGCCAGCACACGTCCGCGAATATTTTTGGAAAGCGGAATTTCAATTCCGGAAATATCCTCTCTGCTGACTATCCTTCCTTCCTTCGTGCCGCAATCCACTTCCGTAATAACCACATCCTGCGCGACGTCCACCAGTCGGCGGGTCAGGTAGCCGGCCTTGGCGGTGTTGAGCGCGGTGTCGGAGGCGCCTTTGCGGGCGCCATGGGTAATAACGAAATACTCAATCGGAGAAAGTCCCTCCTGATAACATGGAATAATCGGAAATTCCAAAGTCTTGCCTTGATTATTCTGGATTAGTCCAATCATTCCCGTCATCTGCATAAGAGAAGACATCGTGCCTCTTGCTTTGGAAGTAAATAAATCATAGGTAGAGCTATTCTTATCAAGCGTATTCGGTAGAACTTTTTCCAAAACCTTCTTTGTGTGCGCCCAAATTTCTATAATTTTTTGATATTTTTCTTCTTCCGACAAAAGACCTTCCCTCCATTGACCGACAATTTCTTCTTCTAGTTTTTTACCTTCCTCGATAATTTTTTTCTTCTCGACGGGAACCTTAACATTATCTAATCCCCAAGTGGTGCCGGAGAGCGTCGAATATTCAAAGCCGAATGCTTTAATTTTGTCCAGGATAAGCGGAGTGCTGTCGACACCGGAGTGCACAATCAATTCGTCTAGTAGCGCGGAGAGTCTGTCTTGAGTCATTTCATCGTTCACATAAGAAAAATCATTGGGCAAAATACTATTGAAAAGAAGTTTTCCGACCGAAGTGTCAAAAATTCCTGCATTAAATTTGGCGTATTTTTTCTTGTCCGTCGCTAGCACTTTTATTTTTGCGCGCAGAGATATAATTCCGTAATTGTAGGCGGTAATAGCAGTGTTCGGACTGGAGAAATATTTGCCTTCGCCCTCTTCTCCATCAACTGATTTTGTCATCCAATAACTTCCGAGCACCATATCCATGCGGGGGTGCACTATTGGATCGCCATTTTGCGGTTTAAGCAAATTTTTATTGGAAGCCATTAATTCTCGCGCTTCGCCTTGAGCTTCCTCTAAGAGTGGCACATAGACTGCCATTTGGTCTCCATCAAAGTCAGCATTGAAAGCCTGACAAACGAGAGGGTGGACTTGAATAGCATTGCCTTCAATCAAAATCGGATTGAAAGCCTGAATACCCAGGCGATGCAGAGTCGGAGCGCGATTTAAAAGAACGTATTTCCCAGCGATAACTTCTTCTAGCATCGCCCAGACGTCTGGGGTACGCTCTTCGATGAGTTTGTTCGCTCCACGAATATTAAATGCCAATTCTGCCTGTAAAATTTTGGAAATTACAAAAGGCCGGAAAAGCTCGAGCGCCATATGCTTCGGCAATCCGCACTGATTGAGCTTGAGCTCGGGACCGACGACAATCACCGACCGGCCGGAATAGTCCACCCGCTTGCCGAGCAAGTTTTGGCGGAAAAGACCTTGTTTTGATTTCAAGTTATCGGAGAGGGATTTTAAGGGGCGCTTCTGAGACTGGCTCATCGCGGCGGAATCATTTTGTTTAGCAATTGAATTATCAATCAATGCGTCGACGGCTTCTTGAATAATTCTTTTTTCATTTCGCAAGATAACGTCGGGAGCATTAATTTCTTTCAATTTCTTTAGACGATTATTCCTGTTGATGACTCGTCGGTATAGATCATTCAAGTCACTCGTAGCATGCCTGCCTCCATCAAGCGCAACCATTGGACGCAAAACCGGAGGAATAACCGGAATAACGGTTAGAAACATCCATTCTGGACGAATTCCGGCGTAAGTCATCGCGCGAATCAACGAAAGTCTTTTTTGCAGTTTCTCTTTTTCGGCCACACTTGCCTTCTCGATCATTTTTTCCGTCAGGCTTTTTAATTTATTTAAATCCAAATTCTTAAAGATTAAGTAGATAGCTTCGGCGCCGATATTGGCGTCAAAGCAAGTTCCGTATTTCAAAGAGTAATGATGGAAAGAAATTTCATTCAATACCTTCCCTTCATAAATTTCACCGATTTCTTTTTTGGTGACCGACAGCAAATTTTTCAGCTTCTCCCGAGTATCGTCATCGGCCGCATTCTTCAATTTTGCTTTATATTCTTTATCCAGATTGGCAATGACGGTTTCTTTTTCTGCCTCGTGGACTTTAATAATTATATATCCGGCAAAATATATCACCTTTTCCAGATCCGAGACAGGTATATTTAAGAGGATGCTCATTCGGGAAGGCACCCCGCGTAAAAACCAGATATGTGATACCGGGGTAGAAAGCTCGATGTGCCCCATTCGCTCCCTGCGGACTATCGAGCGGGTAACTTCGACTCCGCATTTCTCACAAATAATATCTTTGTAACGGATTCGGCGATATTTTCCGCAATAACACTCATAATCTTTTTCCGGCCCGAATATTTTCTCATCAAAGAGGCCTCCGCGCTCGGATCGCCCCGTGCGATAATTTATTGTCTCCGGTTTGGTCACTTCTCCGTAAGACCATTCTTTGATCTGCTCTGGTGAGGCTAGCCGCAGCGCGATCGAATCAAATTCAGTTGTGTTTAATGTTTTCATTTTATTTATAGTAAAATTAGTCATCCTTACCCGCGCCTTTTTGTAATTGCACATCTAGCGCTAACCCTCTTAAATAATTTAAAAGCACATTAAAAGATGCGGGGGAGTTCGGCGGTCGGATTTTCTCATTTTTAATAATCGAATCGAAAGTCGCTGACCGGCCAAGTATGTCATCGGACTTAATCGTGAGCATTTCGCGGAGTGTATAGGCCGCGCCGTAACCTTCGAGCGCCCAGACTTCCATTTCTCCGAAGCGCTGTCCTCCACCCTGCGCTTTTCCGCCGAGAGGCTGCTGGGTAATGAGAGAGTAAGGTCCGATCGAACGCATATGAATTTTATCTTCCACCATATGATGGAGCTTCAACATATACATATAACCCACGGCGATATCTTGCTCGAAAGCTTCTCCGGTGCGTCCATCGAAAAGTTTTAATTTTCCACTCTCTGGCAGTCCGGCTTTGGCTAATTCCTCCTTGATCTCTTCATGTTTGGCTCCTAAAAATGGCGGAACGATAGCCTGATAGCCGAGGGTGTTCGCCGCCATGCCGAGATGCATTTCCAAAATCTGTCCCAAATTCATTCGCGACGGAACACCGAGCGGCGAAAGTATGATATCTATCGGCGTGCCATCCTCGGTATAAGGCATATCTTCTTCCGGCAGAATTGTTGAGATAACTCCCTTGTTGCCATGCCGTCCGGAAAGCTTGTCTCCAACGGAAATGTTTCGAATCTGCGCGACTTCAATTACAATTTTTTTAATAATTCCCGCTTCCAGTGTGTGTCCAAGATCGCGGGAAAAAATCTTTACGCCGATAATGCGCCCGCGCTTACCGTGTTCTACCCGCAGTGATGTATCCTTCACGTCGCGGGCTTTTTCCGCGAAGATTGAACGCAACAGCCGCTCTTCCGGAGTAAGTTCCGTCTCGCCCTTGGGCGTAATTTTGCCAACTAAAATATCGTTTTCCCTAACCTCCGCCCCGATTCGAACAATGCCGTCTTCATCCAAGTCCTTCAGTTTCAGTTCTCCGACATTCGGTATATCGCGAGTAGTGATTTCCGGACCTAGCTTCGTATCGCGAACTACACAGGTAAATTCCTCAACATAAACGGACGTAAATTTGCTCGCTTTTACTAAACGCTCAGAAACAATTATTGCATCCTCGTAAGTTGATCCGGACCATGATAAAAAAGCTACGAAAATATTCTGTCCGAGAGAAATCTGTCCCCCGACCGTGCTACTTGTATCTGCCAATATTTCACCTTTCTTTATCTTATCGCCGATATTTGGAAGAGGACGCTGATGAAATACGGCAAAATTATTATTTCTCATAAAATTAACCAAGTTATAAGTTTTTTCGCTTTTTTCTGATTTCCCCTCGGCCATAGCCTTACCCTCGGGCGTAGCCCTATGGGCGAGCCGGGCGAGGCCTTGGACAACAATTTTTTTTGCATCCAGATAAGAGACGACGCCATCCTCCTCGGCGATAATTAATCTGCCTGAATCCTGCGCTGCCAATTCTTCAACACCGGTCGCGACGAGCGGGAATTCGGGCAGCACGCAAGGTACGGCCTGCTTCTGCATATTACTTCCCATGAGGGCGCGATTGGCATTATTGTGTTCCAGAAATGGAATCATTGAAGTTGCGATAGAAAAAGCCTGGTTGGGAGAGACGTCAATGAAATCAACCTCATCACGGGAAATTGAACCGGGCTCGGTCTTAATCCTGGCTTCCACTTTCTCCTCGGTTATCATCCCACTCTCGTCAAAAGAAATTCCGGCATGGGCAATGTTGTATTTTTCCTCCTCCAGCGCATTCAGATAAACCACTTCTTGTGAGAGCTTCCCATTTTTGACTTTGACATACGGAGTTTCAATAATTCCAAATTCATTTATCTTGGCATAGGTGGCAAGATGTAAAATGAGCCCGATATTCGGACCCTCCGGAGTATGAATAGGACAAACTCTTCCATAGTGCGAGGGATGCACATCGCGAACTTCCAGTCCGGCGCGCTCCCTTGTGAGGCCCCCGGGGCCCAGCGCGGAGAGAGTGCGCAAATGCTCTATTTCATAAAGCACATTTTCTTGCGCCATAAATTGTGAAAGTTGGTTGGTGGTAAAAAATTCTTTGATGCGGGCTTGAAGCGGCCGCTGATTGATAATAGCGATTGGCATTGCGGTATCAACATCGACAATAGACATTCTGTCCTGTATATTTCTTTTAATCTGCATCATACCGGTGCGTACTTTCTGCTGAAGCATTTCGCCGACGAATCGGACGCGCCTCTGGCCCAAATGATCGATATCGTCACTCTTCGCGCTCTCCGTGTTATTTAAAAGAATGATATTCATTATCACAGTTACCAAATCTTCTTTTGAAATTGTCCTTCTCGAGAGCGCCACCTCATCCATGGCCTTGCCAAAGCGCTGATTGAACCTAAATCGTCCGACTGGAGATAGATCATATCGCTCGGGGGTGAAAAGGGAGTTAATGAACTCTTTGGCATTATCAGCTGTAGCCATATCTCCATCTCTTAAGCACTTATAAATTTCAATATAAGAATCATTTAAACTCTTAACTCCATCTTTTGCCAAACTAGCTTTTATCGCGGCTTCAAAGAGCGAAGCCGAGCCCTGAGCGTCCTTCGGTAGGGCGCCTTTCCCGGAAAAAGCCTTCAAGATAGCCTCGTTATTTTCATAACCCATCGTGCGCAGGAGCGCGGTGACAGGGAATTTTCTCTTTTTATCTATTCTTAGATAAATGCCACCGTCAGCTTCGGATTCCATTTCTAACCACACACCGCGAGCCGGAATAATTTTAGCGCCAAAATATCTATTACCTTTGCTCTCGGATTCCGTAAAAAAAACTCCGAAACTCCTCGCTAGTTGCGGCACGATGACACGTTCCACACCGTTTATAATAAAAGTTCCATGCGAGGTCATCAAAGGAAACTCGGACATGAAAATCTCCTGCTCCTTCAAAGTGCCTAAAATTTTATTGGTTAATTTTACCCGAGCTTTCAGAAGTCCTTGATAGGAGAGCTTATTGATTTTGGCGTTATTCTCGTCGTACTTGGAAGGAGAGAGCGAGAAAGAGGTGAACTCAAGCTGAAACTTTTTTGAGGAATAATCATTGATGGGAGAAAATTCTTTAAAAACTTCACCGATCCCCTGCTCCACCAGCCATTTGAAACTCTTTATCTGAGCTTCGATCAAATTCGGAAATTCCACCAGGGGTTTTTTATACCGACTAAAATATTTTTTCGGACGCTTGATATCTGTTTGCATGGTTATTGATTCCTAAATAAACAAAAGAAAAAAGACGAAAAATGCCTTTCTCTAGCAACTTTTAAATTTATTTAGAAATTATGATTAAGTTAAAACCCTTGTAATACAAACACGCATAGATTGCATCCAATACTCAATCAATGAATCATCTAGAGTATACTCGTTGCTGGAAGTTTGTCAAGCGTAGACCGGAGATGGATGCATTTTCTTTTATTTAAGAAACGACTCGTCTTGCTCATGTCGCTTTAATAAATCCAGAATTTCCTTAACTATTCTATCTATTTCTTCCATATATAATACTTTTTCAGTTAATGATAGTTCCACATATTTTTTAGATTTCATAAAATTTTGCAGAGCTTGGTATAATCTATTAAATTGCAACAACGGTTCCTGGGCTTTTATATTATTCTTGAGAAAAGATAGGACTAAAGAAATATTATTGACGCGATTCAATCTTAATTTATTTTGTTTGTTAAGACCAACGTAAGCCTCCAGCCCATCAGGATCTTTTTGTTCCAGCAATTCAATCCATTTTCTTCTCCCAGAATGATCTTTATCAAAACCGTCTATCAAAACCAATCTTTTATCTAATTCTTCCGAAAGGTCAGCGATGCATTCTTCCAATATACCAAGTGAATGTTTTTTTGTTGCAACTATATATTCCCGGTTTGGCGATTTTTCATATACTTGGATCGGACGATTAGCGATTTGCGCTGTTTCTCTAAGTTTATAACCGCAAGTCTGCATGACTTGTTCAAGTTCGTTTTCTAAACCCCCAACCTGCGCCTCTATATTCACACGTTCATTATAAAACTTTTTTAGATTTTTTCCAAATTTCAATATTTTTATGATTCCCAGACAACAATACCTTGGGAACTCTATAATTCTTGCCGCGATATTTTAAAATTTCCGGACGAGTGTAGACAATGCTCGTTGAGACGCGCTCTTCTTCTAATGATTCATATTTGCCCAAAACACCTGGAATTTGCCTGGAAATGGAGTCTATTAAAACCATTGACGGAAGCTCTCCCCCTGTCAAAACGTAATCTCCGATGGAGATCTCTTGCGCTTTTAAAATTTTTTGCACTCGTGCGTCTATGCCCTCATACCTGCCGGAAATTAAAATAATATCGGAGTATTTTTTGGCTGCAAGTTTCCCATATTCGGTGGTGAATTTTTTACCGGAAGTAGAAAATAAAATAATTTTTAATTTCTTTTTTGCATCTACGTCATGGCGTAGATTGATTTTTGAAAATGCTTTCAAGAAAAGTTCCGGTCTTAAAACCATTCCGGGCCCTCCCCCATAAGGCCGGTCATCCGCACGGCGTTTTGGCTCGCAGAAATCCATGGGATTGTAAAATCTGACCGAAATAAGTTTATTCTTGATTGCCCGACCGATTATAGATTCTTTTAGATAAGAATCAAACATCTCCGGGAAAATCGTAATTATATGAAAACGCATAAATCATTTATAGCATAATCCTAATATAAATAGAAAACCACCAAAGAAGCCAGTTCTTTGGTGGCAATTTCCCACTTTGTTTCCTTGAAGACGGAGTCCCGTGAGAATTGGACTCCGCCCATTTTAATGCAAGCAAGTCAAGTGCTCAAAGAAGCGGCTTGATTCACGTATAATCCTTGGTTGCCTCACGAACATCCACAAGCCAAACGGGGGTAAAAATGCAGCTCCCCGATGACACATCGCGCGCCTGTAGCGCAACTGCTTGCCAATGTTGTGGTTCTTTACCCTCTTCTGTCCCGACGATTTTCTGTCCATATTCCTTTCTATTGGGTTGGTTTTTTATTCCTTATCTCGATTTTTTTGAAGAGATAGGAATATAAGGGCTCAATAAGCCCTTAGAACCCTATCCCTTCTATAGAAAAGCACCCTCAAAGAACCACAACTTTTTTAGGAAAATAGCATAATATGGTTAATTGGTCAACTATAAAAAACACTCGTTTAAAAGAGTGTTTTTTATAGTTTTCTATTTTAAATTTTTCCGAATTTTGTTAGATTCCCTTCAAGTCTTCCATTGCTTGATCGACTGTCTTAAACGTTGAGGAAGCAGGACTACCTGCACCCATCGGCCTCTCCGGCCTCATGCTACCCTCGGGTTCGTTAATTTTCAAATTCACTCGGGCATTGTTCTTCATGCCGATTATCCGCAGAAGAGTGCGGATAGCCTTGGCGGTGTTTCCCATTCTTCCAATAATTTTACCCATATCGGCAGGGTTTACGGTCAGCGTTATCAGCACTCCCATCTCATCCACCGTGCGATCAATCTTTATATCATTAGGATTGTCCACCAGCGCCTTGACCACATATTCCAGAAATACCTTGTCAGCTTCTTCCATTTGTGTTTCAGAATTATTTTTAAATTTCAGCAGTTTTACGACCTGATATACTGCGTTAACTGTAATTATACTCTGTCGTTAATTTTGGTCAAATTATTCCCCGTAGTGAATTTTGGCGATGCGCGTAGCGCGCCCTAAGGGCTTCGCCAAAATCTACTACAGGGCTACTTCTTTGCTTTTAATTCTTTCCTTTTCATCGTCGGTTTTTTCTTCGGAAGCGCATTCACCTTTTTACCCTCTATAATCTTATCATTCACTAAGAAATTGTGCATAGTATCGGAGAGTTTCGCTCCCTTTGAGAGCCAGTATTTTATTCTGTCATTAATAAAATGCGTCCTCGCTTTTTTATCTATCGCCTTTGGATTATAAGTGCCTAGAATTTCCAAAAATCTTCCGCTCTTAGTGCTGTTTTTCGAATCAGTTAATACTACCCGAAACGCCGGATCGTTCTTTCTGCCTATTCTCTGCAATCTTATTTTTAACATCCCAGTACTAAAATTTTAATCTTTACTAATATTGACCATTTCCCGTTCTCAAAAATTTAGTACGGGACAAGTCCAATGAGTCTAACATAAGTTATATAAAATGCAATAAAAATAACAAAAGCCCGAACGATATTGTCCGAGCTCTCAATGTGCGACGATTTCTCCATTATGGATGCGTAAGTCGCGATTACTTTGGTGTTTAGAAGTATTAGCTTACTGGTCACTATAACTTCCAGAATTTCAGAACAGGCTTTTTTGGTTCAACTTTATATAGCTGGTAGTAAATAGTGAAGCCAAAAGGCTTTTGGTTTTCTTCACTTCCAACACGAACGAGTTGAAACTTTAGACCACGAGAACGCAACGCGCAATTAAACACGTTTCTTGAAGTGGTTCTAAACCTCTTGCCAAGAAGACTATCCTTTGTCGGAACATTGCCAACTGATTGTAAATACTTGATTGCTTTTCTTACTTTTTTCGGCAACCTTGCAGATGAAAGTTCATTCCAATCTGCTACCGACATTTCAGACCTAATGTATCGGTAGTTGGCAGTATCCTCAATGGTTCGAACATTGATCTGTTGTGAGTTTGCAAGTATTGTTGTCGGCACTCTTTCCAACGAAAGAGTAATCTTAACGGCGTCGCCAGCAGAGAAGATGGGAGAAGTCCTCAACCATTCGTCAAGGTCGGATTGAATTAACATCTCTTTCTCTTTGAGAGCTGATTCTTTATTCATAATTCTAATTATTTTTTTATGGGTGATTTGACCAAAATTCAGCTCCTTAAACGTCAAAGAGCATTACCTCTATACTTTAGCATATTTTTGACCCAACGTCAAGCACTATTTTAGCCATATTTTGCTATATTTAGGGGGTGAAAAACCAAAAAAATAGGCCTATAAACAGATTGCGGGGCATTATATCTATCACCTCCAAAGGCACGGGGTATGTCGCAGTTGGAGAGAAAAAAGATATACAGGACCCGGAAGTGGATTTCAAACATTTGAATACTGCCCTGCATGGAGACTTGGTGGAAATAATTCTCCACCCTAAAACCGAAGGAAGACAAACGGCTGAAGTCTCGAAAATAATCTCCCGCGCGAAAATTCGTTTTGCCGGAGTTTTAGAACAAGAAGGTAAAATGGTTTTCCTCAAACCGGACGATACTAAAATGTATACGGATATTTTGATTCCGACAGAAAATTTAAATGCCGCCAAAATCGGGCAAAAAGTTTTTGTAGAAATTGTTTCCTGGACAGATGCGCGCAAAGCGCCGGAAGGAAAAGTGATTAAAATTTTGGGTGTGCCGGGAGACAATGAGACTGAAATGCACGCCATTGCGATAGAAAAGGGATTTGATTCGGATTTGCCTAAAAAAGTCCATGCCGAGGCAGAAAAAATAAAACGGGACGGTATAAAGGAAAGCGATTATAGAGGTCGCAGAGATTTTAGAAAAACCTTGACCTTTACAATTGACCCGTCGGATGCAAAAGATTTTGACGACGCAATTTCTTTCCAGGAAGTATCGCCGGAAGAATACGAAATCGGCATCCACATCGCTGATGTGTCGCATTATGTAAAAGTAGGTAGTGATCTTGATAAGGAAGCGCGAGAGCGCGGGACTTCAGTGTATTTGGTAGACAGAACTATCCCCATGCTTCCGGAGGAGCTTTCAAATGATTTATGCAGTTTGGTGCCGAACAAAGACAGACTCACGATGAGCGCGGTTTTTGTTATAGATAAACACGCGAAGGTAAAAAGCGAATGGTATGGACGCACGGTAATCCATTCGAAAAAGAGATTTACCTACGAAGAAGCAGAAGAATCCATTAAAAATGGAGAGAAGCCTTTACATAAAGAGCTGTTCATTCTAAATAATCTGGCAAAAAAGTTAACCAAGGAAAGATTTTCTCAAGGAGCCATATCGCTCGACCAAGAAGAAGTAAAATTTGTGTTGGACAAAGACGGGATTCCGATAAAAGTAGTGATCAAAGAGCGCGGAGATTCAAACAGGCTGATTGAAGAATTTATGCTCCTCGCCAATAAAAAAGTGGCGGAAATCCTCTCACCCAAAAAAATCCTGGGCAAAGGTGGCAAAGCGGATGAGGGTATATCGCTGTTTGGGACATAAAATAACTCTGGTAAATGGAATTATCCCCAGCCATGAAATAAATAATCTTTTAAAAAAACTGGAAGGAAAAAACGAAGAAGACACGGTCCATCGCGCTGTAATTCGTTCGATGGCGAAAGCAATTTATTCGACTGAAAATATCGGCCATTATGGCCTGGCCTTTAAATATTACACGCACTTCACTTCCCCGATCCGGCGATATCCAGATATAGTCGTGCATCGACTTCTCGACGACTATCTGTCCAAGAAAAAAGTAGGCAAAGCCTCGCCCGTAGGTCTATGGCCGAGGGAAAAATTGCAAGAATACGAACAAATCGCCAGAGTTTCGTCGGAACAAGAAAAACGCGCTTCGGACGCCGAGCGCTCCTCCATCAAATATAAACAAGTTGAATATATGTCGAAACGCACCGGAGAGAATTTTGAAGGAATTATCAGCGGCATTACCGAATGGGGTATGTATGTAGAGGAAATCGAGACAAAATGCGAGGGTTTAGTGCGGGTGCGGGATATGAATGATGACTTTTATATTTTTAATGAAAAGAAATTGGAATTGGTCGGGCAAAAAAAGAAAAAAAAATACCGATTGGGCGACCGTGTTAAAATAAAGGTAAAGGGGGTTGATTTAGAGAGAAAGACTATAGATTACGTCCTTATATAGCCATGATTAAAAAAATTAAATTTGTATTTTGGTTTTTACCTCCTGTGATTGTCGGTATCACTCTGGCATCTCTGGTATTTTCATCTTTTAAAAATAGTGAATTAAGTGCGACTCAAGAAACAGCCAGCGTGCAAGCAGTTGCAAAAGAAAAACCTGAAATTAAAACTCCGGACTTTGTAAATATGATTTTTGGAGGTGATATCATGCTGGACCGCGGAGTAAGAAAGTCAGTAGTAAAAAATTTCAGCGGAGACTATGCCAAATTATTTGAAAATTTATCTATCCTGAAAGATTTCGATATTGTTTTTGCGAATCTAGAAGGCAGCGCAACGGAGAAGGGCGTAGATAGGAAAAATTTATTTTCTTTTCGAATGGATCCGGCGATTATTCCGGCCCTAAGAGAGGCGGGCGTAAGTATTTTGTCAGTCGCCAATAATCACGTCGGAGACTGGGGCCGAGAGGCATACATTGATACTTTGGATCGGCTAAAAGAGAATGGAATACTTTACACAGGCGGAGGAATAAACAGCGTTGAAGCGGAACAACCAACGATTGTTGAAAAAAATGGAATGAAAATCGGATTTCTGGCATTCTCCGACGTTGGACCTAATTGGATGAAAGTTACAGAAGTTCAAACTGGATTACTTTTAGCCAGCGATCCTCGTTTTGATGAAATAATCAAAAATGCTTCAAAGCAGGTGGATTATTTGATAGTTTCTTTTCACTTCGGCGAAGAATATAAGCCAAAGCACAATTTTCGGCAGGAAGATTTAGCGCATAAAGCCGTGGACGATGGCGCGAAAATAGTTGTGGGCCAACATCCGCACGTTATCGAAGACACAGAGGTTTACAGCAGAAAAGATTGCACTCAAAGTTCGTGCGCGAGTTTCATCGCCTACTCGCTCGGCAACTTCATCTTTGACCAATCCTGGAGCAAGCCAACGATGGAAGGCGGTTTGATAGAAATCAAATTGAACAGAGACGGCTCAATGACCGTCAAAAAAGATACTGTCCAGTTAAATTCATTTTTCCAGCCGGAAACAATAATTCAAGGAGTAAAAGAGAAGATAGAGTTTTAGGAAACAAAAACTACTTTGTGAATTTGAAAGTCGAGATAATATTATCTAAATCAGTATTCACTTTTTGTTCGTCAAAATGTTGAGGATAAGGAGGGTTGGTGAATCCGCGAGCATCTCTATATCCAACAAATTTTTGGATTCTATAACATTGATTATCATGTATACTTGCAAACAAGGAATCTTTGCCTCTTTGACCGCCCATGGCATCGTCCTCAAATGGTTGCTGGGGATTATAGTAAAAAGATATTCCGTTAATTAATTTAATAGATGAGAGATTTCCACCATTCGAACTCGATGTGTAACATTTGGCGATTGAAGGGCTTACAAGTATTTCTATGCGTCCAATATTAAAGTCAGTATTTTTTTGGTAATCGGCGGGAGCACTTATAGATAAATCATAAAGATTCTGCTCATTAAAAAAACCGCCTCCTTTGCTTTCATTTATACTGAAATCTACCGGGTATTTTATTGAGAGATTATATTGATCATTCGTGTATGTTTTCCAGTTTGAAGTTTCATCTGGTTGAGTCGATGGCTGAGTGATTAGGTTCGTCTTGTTAACTCCAGACGGAAATTCTTCAGGATACTTTAGACGTTTTTCAGCTAATAAGTTTCCGCATTCTTGTGAAATTTCTTTCGGACCATTGCCACCCTTACTGCATTCTTCGGCTATTTTCCCATCTAATATTTCTTTCTCACTCACTTTTTTATTATTGTAAACATACACGCCAAAACCAATAACTAATATTGCAATAATCACTATTAATAAGGGTACGATAAAACCTTTTTGTGAGTTTTTCATAGTCAATATTATATACTTTTTAAAAACTTAATTGCATTTATGGAGGAAACTCCTCCGTATATTTTCTACTTTGTGAATTTGAAAGTGGAAAGAATTGATTTTAATTTTCCACTCATCATTGATACAAAATCTGAATCAAGTCCATTCCATGAAGGTGAATTACCTACCTGACTTTCTATATTCAATTCAATATTATAGCAAGTTCCTGCATGATAGGATCGAAATGAATCAATTGACAAATAATGTCCCAGACCAGCATCACCTAGTGCGTCTTCATAGAAATTTATACCGCCAATAATGGTTTGTTTTGTTAGCTGACTATTATTATTCTGCTGGGTTTTTTGACAATCTTGCATACTTGTCGAAGTATTAGGGATTACATTTAAAGCTGCTGCTGTAAACCCATCTGAGGTTTGTCCTCCAACATAACATAGACCTATTTCATTTGGTTCCACATTGGCATAGGTATTATTCCAAGGACACGCTCCCATATACGAACTGACTGACTTTTGTTGTGTTGCTGTTAAATCAGAGGTAAGAACAAAATCAGAAGGATATTGCACTAAAAACCCATATTGAGTATTTGTATATGTTTTCCAATTTGAAGTCGCAGTCGAAGAGATAATGCTGAAATAATTGTCGCTCATATCGGAATATCCTCTTAAAGACTTTTCCTCAATTTCGATCTTGAAAGAACCTTTATCTGTCGCGCTATTCGGTATAATAGTGGAAGGAATAGTCCAGAGGTATTTGCCAGTTGCGGCAGATGCACTCCCAATTAATAGTGGTTCAGCTTGTCGGGAACCGGTGCGATCATCCATGAGGAAGAGTTGTATTTGACTGCTGAAGGCAGGAGCGGTCCATTTTATTTCATATGCTTTCCCAATCTGAAGTTTTTCTCCACCATTTGGAGAAAGAATAGTGATAGAAGCATTTTCTTGCTTATTATCTGGTGCCGTTTGATCATTTGTTGGCTGTGTTTCAGTATCAACAACAGCAGGAGTTTCTGCTTTTTTATTATTGTAAACATACACGCCAAAACCAATAACTAATATTGCAATAATCACTATTAATAGGGGTACGATAAAACCTTTTTGCAAGTTTTTCATGTAATCATTTTAGCAATTTGCTAACTGAATGTATAGTTTTCTACTTCGCAATCGCTGTGGCTTCGTCGAACTTCACCGAGAGGAGCTTGGAAGCGCCGGAGATATCTATCGTCACCCCATAAAGCACGCCGGCGCGAGACATCGTCTCGCGGTTGTGAGTAACGACAATCAGCTGAGAATGCTTGGAGAGCTTTTCAAGCATATCGCCGTATTTGCGCGAGTTTGCCTCGTCGAGCGCTGCATCAGTCTCGTCCAGGACAAGAAAAGGCGGCGGATTGACCTGGGACATGGCAAATAGGAGAGCGATAGACGTGAGCGATCTCTCTCCTCCGGAGAGCGCGTGCAGTTCTTTAACCTTTTTTCGCGGGAGTGAAACGTTTATTTCTATTCCCTGCTCCGGAACTGTTTCTTCCCTAAACGCTTCTTCAGAAGCGTCGGGCGATTCAGCTTCGCTGAATTTAGCCTCGTCTTCGCTTATATCTCGTCTTCGCTTATTTTCAACAACAATAGCCAAAGACCCCGTTCCGCCGCCGAACATTAGTGAGAAAAATTCCTGAAATTCCACATTTATCTTTTTGATGCCCTCTTTGAACTCTATATCTATTTTTTCTTTTAAATCCGCAATCAGCGCAGTCAGCGTTTCAATACTTTTAGTTAAATCATCGAGTTCTTTTTCTAAAAATTCATCCCTCTCTCTGGTTTCATTAAATTCCTTCATTACTTCGGCTCCCCCTCCTGCGCCGGCATCTTCTAATTTTATTTTTATTCTTTCAATTTTTCTCTTTTGTTCTTCTTGCGAAGAAGTTTCATTTTCTGAAATCTGAAAATCTTTATATGATAATATTTCCCCTCCGATCAGCGCCACGCCTTCCTTTATTTCATTTTCAAATGCCTCGCTTCTCGCCTTCAAGTTTCCCTCTTTTATATTGATAAGCGCCAGTGCCGAAGTTAATTCTCCGTGCCTCATTTTAAACTTAAATTTTTCTTTTTCCTTATCCCGTAATGCTTCCAGCTCTGTATTTATCTCCCCTTTTAACAACTCAACTGCTTGTAAAAATCTCTTCTCTTCATCACCTATTTTTTGCATCTGGGTCGCAATATCCGCCTGCGTTTTCTTTAATTCGGATAATTCTTTCTCATTATTTTCTCTATTTTCAATCTGCTCTTGACTTACCTCACCGAGTAGTTTTCCGCAGGTTGGACACCGGCCCGAAATTTTAACCCGATTCTGCTTTGCTTCCATCATTCCTTCAATTCTGCCCAATTTTCTATCCATCTCTCCCTTTAACTCTCGGATTCCATTGAGTTTTTGTTCAGCTATTTTTAATTCTTCAATTTTTCTATTCCCACTCCCTGATGAACCATCTTCGTCATCCGTTATCTTGGGTGCAATATTTTTTAGTTCGCCTGAAATTTTATTTTTTTCCGCGGACAAGCTGGATTTTTCTTTATCTAGATAAATATTTTCTTTTTTAAAATATTCGCGATAGAGAGAGAGGAGATTCATCTGCATTTCTTTCACTTTCTCAAATTTTTCCACTTGTTTTTTCAAAAAATTAAGATGCGGAGCATTCTCCCTGCGCAACATGGCCACTTCCCTCATGTTAGCTTCAGTTCTTTCCAATTTCCGGACAGATTCCTTTATTTTATACTGATAAATCTTAAGTCCGAGCGCGTCCTCTACCATTTCCTTTCGATCTTTCGGACTGGCATTTAAAATCCTGTCTGCCTCGCCCTGGGAGATAATATGATGTCCGCTCGCGCCTATATTAACTGACGCTAGAAGATTATGAATATCTTTTAGGCGAACCTCTCCTCCGTTTAAAATATACTTATTCAATCCATCAGAATGACACTCCCGCGTTATGCTAATCGTGTCATAATTTAAATTCAAGTTTTCCGCCGATTCATTTAAAAGTTTAAAAACTTTATCAGAATTATTGAAATATATCGAGACTGTCGCCTGTGACTTCTTGGGTAAATTTTTTGAACCTTTAAAAATGAGGTCCGCTCCTGTCTTGCCCCTCATCGATTTCATTGATTGCTCGCCCAAGACGTAACGAATTGCCTCGACCACATTTGATTTGCCGGAGCCATTCGGACCGACTATGCAGACAATTGCTTTTTCAAATTCTAAAACAGTTTTTTGAGCAAAAGATTTAAAGCCATTAAGTTCTAGGGTTTTCAGACGCATCGTACGATTATATAGTAAATTCAATTATTTCGTAACATAAGTTTCCAATTCTTTTGCTAATTGCAATACTATATTTTTAGCATTAGATTCAGGATAACTCTCTAAAAGCTCACGAATCAACAAAACATATTGATTATGATATGGACTTTTAGGATTTTCTTTTCTTAAACGAATCTCACTTCTTAAGTTATCCACAAAATCAGCCAGTTTTAATATTTTCGCTCTTGGAGTTATTGTTCTTAGTTTTTTATAAAACTCTATTTTTTGTTCTTTGTTGTAATTTTTAGGATGAGAAACTTCCGCAACCAAATCTGCAACGGGTTTTGAAAATATTGTTTCCAATTCTTCGTAAGTCGTATCCGTATCTTCTAGAGTGTCATGCAAAACCGCTGCGACAAACAATTCTTCGTCAATTTGAAATTCATCTCGCAAAACCGCTAACACCCGCATAAAGTGGTTTTTCTGACCGGCTGCCTGAAATTTTTTAGTTGCAAATTCTATTGCTAAATCAATCATTTATTAATCAAGCCAATTCTTGGCTTTTAACGCGGCGAGAGCAGCGGACTGTTCGGCTTCCTGTTTGCTTTTACCCTTGCCCTCGGCAATCAATTCTGACTTGAAATAAATACCGACTGTAAAATGCTTATCGTGATCCGGACCCGACTCATGTAAAACTTTATAGAGAGGCGTAGTCAACAAAAATTCTTGCGCTTTTTCCTGCACCAGAGATTTCGCATCGCGCCAAAGTTTTTTATTTACTATTTCCGCTGTTTTTGGTAAAAGTGTGTTAGCCACAAATTTATCTACCGCGTCTATCCCCTGATCCAGATACAAAGCTCCGATATATGCTTCATAGGTATTCGCTAAAATATACGATCTCGCTTTGCCATTATCTTTGGCCTCGCCTTTGGATAAAAGCAGGAAATCATTCATGCCTATATTGGCCGCAATTTCGGAAATAATGACGGCATTAACCAGAGCCGAACGGAGGGCAGTGAGTTCCCCTTCTGCATAATTAGGATATTTTTTATAAAGAAAATCGGTAACGATCAGCTCCAAGACAGCGTCACCCAGAAACTCCAGCCGTTCATTGTGCGATAGTGGGGTTGCCGGATTTTCATTTATGTAAGAGCGATGAATGAAGGCCTGCTCCAGAAGGTTTTTGTTTTTAAAAATTACTTTTGTCTTTTTTTCGAAATCTGAAAATTGAATCATGCCTTTATCTTTTCATTATTTTTTACTTATAATTTCAACCGCCTTGGCGATAAGTGGAATAATGTCAGTGTATATACGAAGTTCCGGTATCGCCGCCATGGGGAACCAGCGGGCACCGTCGAGTCCGCCAGAATTTTCAAGGACGAGCTCTTTATATTCACTCGATGCTAAAAAGTACACGACTTTCTTTAAACTTTTACCCCTCGCTGGATGCGTTGCAACGTATTCATTTGTCCCCAGTCTCTCTTCCACTTTTATATCTAGCCCGATTTCCTTCTTGATTACATTGACTGTACCTGCTCTGAGATCGTCCGACACGTCGATTTTGCCTTTGGATAAAGTCCAGTAACCAAAAACATCATGCACAAGAGCAAATAAAATATTACCATCTCTTTTAGCATACACCAATGCGCCTCCCAGATTTTCAACCGGCAATTTATTTATGTCCATTGCCTCTTCTCCTTCGGATCGGTTAATTTTATTCCTATTTTTATCTTGTTTTTGATGTTCTTTATCCGGTTCGCCGATCTCTTTATAAACCGCCCCGAGCACACCATTGACAAACTTGCCGGAATTTTCTCCGCCAAAAGTTTTGGCCAATTCAATAGCTTCATTGATTGCCACTTTTGGAGGTACTTGCATTCTATCGCCAAATAAAAGTTCCGTCAGCCCGATTCGAAGAATATTTCGATCGACAATGGAGATTTTGTCTATCGGCCAATCCGGCGCAGATGCTTCTATTATTTTATCAATCATCACACGTCTTCTCAATACTTCATCGAGCAAAGAAGACACGAAATTATTGTCCTCGAGTCCGGGGGCAAATTCTTTTAAATTTCTATCTAACACTTTTTTTATCTCTACCAAGTCCTGACCATTTCTCTTTAGGGCTGGAGATAGGAAATCCCACTCAAAAAGGGTCTGAAGCACTATTGATCTTGAAAGGTGCCGATTTGCCATAAATTAATGAACGAAGTGAATATAATTTATGAGCAACCCTGCCCCACTTTTTTGTAAAAAAGTGGGGCAGGGTGCCATAACTAACTTTGCGCTTTTTTCGCCTTCTCTTTCTTATGTTTCTTTTCTGTCTTTTTAATTAAATCTAAAACTTTTTTTCCTCTATAAAAACCGCAAACAAAGCATACGCTGTGGCGTCTTTTCAAAGCTTTGCAATTTTCGCACACAGTAAAACTCGTACTCTCTAGCGCATGATGAGAGCGCCTATTTTTCGTATGTGATTTTGTGCTTCTCATTCGCACTACCATAATTTAATGATCGTAGCATATGTAAGAACAAAAGCAAAATTTGACAAAACTGAATAATTTTTATACACTTGATGCGTAATATGATAAGCGAAGGATTTAAAATGATCACTACAACTACCATTACCACATTTGGTGGCTGATGTTTGTTGCGGAGCTTTTGAAGACTTTAGACACAACAAACCACGGCCAAAAGGTTTGTTTTTTAAATTAACAGAAAGAGCCAAGTATGATATTATGAAAAGACTGAAATAATATGGACGGAAACGAAAAAATACGCAACATTAGACATACATTAGCGCATTTGCTAGCCGCTTCAGTGCGAGAAATTTATCCAGGTGCGAAAAATGCCATAGGGCCAGCGATTGATGACGGTTTTTATCAAGATTTTGATTTACCTGATCCAATAGGAGATAAGGATCTGCCAAAAATAGAAAGGAAAATGCGCGAGCTTGCAAAAACTTGGACTGCATTTGAAAAAAAAGATGTTACTCCGAAAGAAGCAAAAAAAGAATTCGCTTGGAACCCTTATAAAATTGAATTGATAGAAGAATTTAAAAAAGAAGGAAAAAATCTGACATTTTATGCATCTGGGGGTTTTGTAGATTTATGTAAAGGAGGGCATGTAGAAAATCCTGCTAAAGAAATTTCGCCGGATAGCTTTAAATTAGACCGTCTGGCCGGCGCCTACTGGCGCGGAGATGAGAAAAATAAAATGCTCACGCGCATTTATGGACTAGCGTTTAATAATAAAGAAGAACTAGATGCTTACATTGCTCAACGCGAAAAAGCGGAAAAAAGAGACCACAAAAAAATAGGCAGGGAACTTGATTTATTTACTTTCTCAGAATTAGTGGGACCCGGTCTTCCTCTTTGGACACCAAAGGGCACCTTGCTACGAAATTCATTAGATGACTTTGTCTGGGAACTCCGTAAGGCAGTCGGTTATGAACAAGTAGATATCCCTCATATAACAAAAAAAGAATTGTACGAAACAAGCAAGCACTGGGATAAATTTAAAGATGAACTCTTTAAAATAAATACCAGGGAAGGACATTTGCTTGCAATGAAACCAATGAACTGCCCTCATCACACACAGATATACGATCGGAGACAATGGAGCTATCGAGAATTACCGCAACGCTATGCCAGCACGAGCAAAGTATATAGAGATGAACAGTCTGGAGAATTAATGGGCGTCGCCAGAGTAATATCTATTACTCAAGACGATGCGCATGTATTTTGTCGAATCTCCGATACAAAAGATGAAATAAAAAAGATTTGGAATATAGTCCACACATTTTATGGCGCATTTGGATTAAAATTAAATCTTAGACTTTCTTTAAGGGATCCTAATCATCCGGAAAAGTACTCAGGAAGTAGAGACCTCTGGGAGAAAGCGGAGAAAGTGCTTCGAGAAATTGCTAAAGAAAATAATACTGAATATATTGAGGCAGAGGGAGAAGCGGCTTTTTATGCGCCAAAACTTGATTTTATTGCCACAGACTCTATGGGCCGAAAACATCAAGTTGCAACTATTCAGCTAGATGTAAGCATGCCTGATAGTTTTGACCTTACATGTATAAATGAAAAAGGAGAAAAAGAGAGGATAGTAATGATTCACGCTGCCATAATGGGATCAATCGAAAGATTCCTAGCAGTATTGATTGAACATTACGAAGGGAACTTCCCTCTCTGGCTCACTCCGGTTCAGGTTAAAGTCATTCCCGTACGCGCAAATCATAATGAATATGCCAGACAAGTTTTTGAATTGCTGAAGGAGAATAATATCCGAGCAGAGTTGAATGATGCTGACTTAAACCTCGGCACAAAAGTCCGAGAGGCAAAAACCAATAAAATACCTTATTGGATTGTTATCGGAGATAAAGAAATAGAAGCCAAAAAAGTAACTCTTGAATCCCGCGACTCCGGAGCGCTCGGGAAAATCTCCAAAGAAGAATTATTGAAAAAACTTTTGGAAGAAATAAGGAATAAGAAATAAAATGGAATTAAAACAGATCGTAATTGTAGTTATCTTATTAATTATAATTTTTTTCTTTATATGGGGATTTAACAAGGAAAAAAACAAACCAGCCATAATTAATAGTTTCCAACTTGTCCAAGAACGGCTATCGAAGGAAAAACGTCCCTATAACTACACTAAAGATTGGGTTGACTTAGTGTTTACTGTTACAGAGAAACATTTATCTGATTCTAATCCGCGGATAAAAGCAGAGGGTATTTTAAATGAAAAAAATGTAGGGTTTGTGGTTGAAATAAATGATAGACTTTCAAAAGAGAATAAAAAGATTCAATTTGTTCCCAACGGTATTGTTCTTAAAAGCATAGGAGAACCTAGTGATAATCTAGCTCAAGAATATCTTCAATTATTTGAAAATATACAAAGTTTTAAAAAAATGATAAGTAGTATCTCTTTCACATCTGTCAACCTTGAAGGAGACCCAAGTAAAATAAGTAACAATCCAGTAAAATATAAAATCTTCTACGGACAAGATGATCCTAATGATTACCTAGAATATTACATAAACTTTGATTTACCAAATAATCTAGTTTATTTGATGGAGAAAGACCCAAGTTACAGAAAACCATTTTTGAAAGCCTTTCTAAAATAGAAAAATTAAATATTAATCTCCGCCCCTAAATTCTCTATTTGCTTAACCTATCATATATGATAGACTAAGAAATATATAATTTGTATGCCGCATATATCATCTAAAAAACTTGAAAAGGAGCATCAGAAAAAACTTTTTGATGAATTTAGTGCCGCTCTAGAAAAGTCAGCTAAGAAATCTTGGGTAAAAATTTTCTTGAATGACTTTTTAACACCAACTGAAAAAATAATGCTCGCAAAAAGATTTGCAGTTATTTATTTTTTATCCAAGGACATTCCCTCTTCATATATTTCTGAAGCTCTTGGCATGAGCCCAGCAACTATTTCTAGAATGTCGGTTAAATATGAAATTGGAAAATATTCCTCTCTTCTAAAAGCAATTGAAAAAGAGAATAAGGATATCTGGGGAATTTTGGAGAAAATTTTAAGAGCTGGACTTCCCCCTCGCGCGGGACGAGGCAGATGGAAATTTTTATATAAATAAACTATCTACGGAGAATCCGAATTCCTTAGACTATCATATATGATATTTTAAGAAATGTGGGTAATAATCAGATAAGAAAGAAAAAATTTATTTCTTATCTTTTTGAAGAATCTTTAGGAGATTCTTCATCGCTTTGCCACGATGCGAGAACTCATTCTTTTCTTCAGTTGTATAGTTGATCATCGGCTTAGGCATACCATCTAGCTGGGCGAATATTTCAAAAAATCTGCCATGATGATCGTTATTTTTTGGCACAATGATTTTGCCGTTGAATTCTCCTTTGGCAATAATCACCTCCCCTTCTTTGCGACACAGTCCGAGTCTGCAAATTGCCTTTATTCTTGAGCCCGCAAATTTAAGCCCAAATTCTTCCGGTGTAAAACACTTCCAAAAATCTTTCATATACGGGCCTGGAAAACCATTTAATTCTCCGACGTGCACGGAAACATCATCCACCAGAACCGGCTGTTTAAAAACTTCATAAGCAGTTTTTATTTTGTGTCTGATTATATCCTCCGGATCTCCCTGAATTTCTGGCTCATTCCAGTCTTTTTGTTCACAGTCAAAAAACTCATTAAGCCCGGTGGACAAATCCTTAAATTTAAAATCGCTTCCAGTAACAATAAAAAGTTTCGGCTTCTTCGGTTTCATTTTTAACTTTATATATCAATCTCCGCCAGTTTGGCGTTGGATTGGATGAAAGATTTTCTGGGCGGGACTTCGGAACCCATTAGGATATCAAAAATCTTATTCGCTTCCTCGGCATCGTCAATATTTACTTTTTTTAGCACGCGGTGCGCGGGATCCATCGTCGTCTCCCAGAGTTCCTCCGGATTCATTTCTCCTAGACCCTTGAAGCGCTGAATATGAATTTTATTTGCCTTTTTCTTACCCTCTTCTGTTTTTTCTTCTGATTCTTCCACGGTCGCCCCGTCTTCGACAGCTTCTACTTCCTGTATTTCGCTTACATCCGCGCCTTTACCGACAATTTTTAATCTTTCTTCATCTGTATAAGCATAAGAAATTTCTTTGCCTTTTTTTATTTTATAAAGCGGCGGTTGGGCAATGTAAACATATCCGGCATCGATGACTGCCCTAAAATATCGGTAAAAGAGCGTCAGGAGCAAAGTGCGGATATGTGAACCGTCCACATCCGCATCGGTCGCAATGATTATTTTATGATAACGCACCCTGGAGAGATCAAAAGTATCGCCAATAGAAGTGCCCATCGCAATAACAAGAGACTTCACTTCTTTGGAAGCCAGCATTTTATCGATTCGCGCCCGCTCCACATTTAAGATTTTTCCGCGAAGAGGCAGTATCGCTTGCGTGCGGCGGTCTCTGCCTTGTTTAGCACTACCGCCGGCTGAATCCCCCTCCACAATGAATAGCTCCGACTCTGAAGCATCTTTGCTCTGACAATCCGCGAGTTTGCCGGGAAGAGTCATGCCTTCCAGAGCGCCTTTTCGTAGAATTGAATCCTTGGCGGCTTTCGCGGCTTTGCGTGCCTTAAGAGCGAGAATCGATTTGTTAATTATTGCCTTGGCTTCATCTGGATTTTCTTCCAGAAAATTATTAAACGCCTCGCCAAAAACTGTCGCCACCGCTCCTTGGGCCTCCTGGCTACCAAGTTTCGCCTTTGTTTGACCTTCAAACTGAATCTCCCGAAGTTTCACCGAGATAACGGCCGTCAAACCCTCCAAAACATCTTCGCCGGTAAATCCTCCTTCGGATTCTTTCATCATTTCCCGCTTTTTGGAGTAAGAATTTAAAGTCCTGGTGAGAGCGGTTTTAAAACCGGTCACATGCGTACCGCCTTCAGGAGTATGAGTGTTATTGGCAAAGGGAATAATCTGGTCCACGATATCATCCACGTATTGAAGGGCGATTTCTACACCAACGCCGTCCAATTCTTTTTCAACATAAAAAATATTATTTTGAATAGGCTTTTGAAATCGATTATAGTATTTTATGAGAGAAATCAATCCGCCTTCAAAATAAAAAGAAACGGAAGGCAATTCTAGCCCTAATTCTCGGAAATAAAAGTTGTCAGAATCATCGATTCGCTCCTTAACATCACGGGCATCTATTATTAAAATCTTCAACCCTTTTACCAGATAAGCCTGCTGGCGAATGTGGTTGATTATTATATTCCAGTCAAATTTAATATCTTTGAAAATTTCTTTATCCGGCTCAAAAGTGATAACAGTGCCGTGGAGTTTTGAACTACCAACTTTTTTAACTGATGATTTTTTCTTGCCTTTTGAATACTCCTGCATATATTTACCGCCATCCCGATATACCTCCGCTTTGCAATAAATTGAAAGTGCGTTTACTACGCTGGCTCCCACACCGTGCAGGCCTCCGGAAACTTTATATCCGCTATCTTCCCCGCCGAATTTTCCCCCGGCATGTAAAGTAGTCATCACCGTCTCCAGAGCCGAGACTTTGGTTTTTTTATGAATATCTACCGGTATACCCCGTCCGTTGTCCGCTATCCGCACCCGATTGTCCGGAAGCAGCGCCACTTCAATATCATTGCTAAATCCTCCCATCGCTTCATCGCGGGAATTATCAAAAATCTCCCAGATTAAATGATGGAGCCCTTCGGGCCCCGTGGTGCCAATATACATCCCGGGACGTCGCCGTACGGGCTCAAGACCTTCTAAAACCGAGATGTCGGAAGCGTCATAGTGATGCCCATTCCCTTTTTTGGCTGTGTCTTCTTTTGCCTTTTCTTTCGCCATTTTGATTAAAAAAAATAAGGCAGAAATAAGCTATTTCTGTCCCCTTTATTATAGCACCCCGTAGTGAATTTTGCTAATGAATAGTTATGGTTAAATACCCTTTGTCATCTCACCTGCCAACCGTTATTTTCCTTTATTTTATGGCTTATTTTATTCATAATTTCGTTAACCTCGGCATCGGTTAGAGTCCGGTCGTAAGATTGAAAAACGAGCCTAAAAGCGTAGGAAGTTTGGTTACCTTTTTTGAATTCGTCAAAAAGTTCCGGGCCCTTTATTACCATATCGCCCATATTTTCTTTTATTGTTTTCTCAACTTCAGAACTTTTCACTTTTTCCGGCACCCAGACAGCTATATCCCGCGCGATGAAAGGAAACTGAGACCACATTTTAAATTTGGCTTCTAGGCTATAGCTTCTAGGTTCTAGCTTATAATTCGAGGATATAGTTTTATAAAAATCATCCAAAGAAATTTCAGTGATATTCTTTTTATCACCATAACAAACATTCATTTGCTCTTTATCTTTTTTAAACACGGTTCCTATCTCAAATACTTTAATCTTATCAATTCCTAAAATCGGAGCATTTGAATGATTGAGTTTTATACTGTCTTTTAATCCATCGGCTAGATTTGTTCGTAAAAACTTTTTATCGGACGCGCTGTTTTGCACTTCCACTTCCCCCTTATTGCAGAAAGTATAAGTCATGACTTCGCTATACCCTTCGGCAAGCAACTTATTTCGCGCCCAAGAAATTTTTGTGTAGGTTTCATTCACTTTGGGTTTGAAATTTATTTTTGGAATATTGCCCTTAATCTTGTCGTACCCTAGAATTCTGCCGATTTCTTCCGCCATATCTTCTTCGATAACTAGATCAAGGCGCATTGGCGGAATGGTTATCTCAAACACTCCTTTTTTATATTTGTATTCGTACACATATTGCTGCAAAATATCTTTTACCTCCTTATCGGAAACCTGAAGACCTAGAATCTCGGAAATCCTTTTAGCTGAGAAAGAAAGTTTTCTGACTTCCTGCTTCTTGGGATAAACATCCACAATATCTTCAAAAACAGCCTCTGGACACATTTCTAAAATTGTGGCGGAAAGCTCTCTCATGGCATATGGTATTAATTCAGGAGATAAATCATTTTCAAAACGTTTTCTTCCTTCGGTAAAAATATTAAGAGCCTGACCCATTTTTCTAACAGAAACCGGATCAAAATTATCAATCTGAAGAATTATATTTCTTGTGCCATTATCGAGTTCAGCCAAAGTGCCACCTTTGACGCCAGTACCGATCGGATTCCTTTTTGCATCGTAAATAGCAACCATGCCCTTTTGCAATTCTTTTTGAGCTCCGCCCAGAAAAGAAATTTCTTCACCGCTTGAGACATTTATATCAAGCTTTAGCCCTTTAACTTTATCCATATCAAAAACATGATTCGGCTGACCACAATCAAACATCACAATATTCGTCGCATCCACAATATTGTTAATAGATCGCTGTCCAATGGATTCCAGATGTTTTACCACCCAATCCGGAGATGGACCAACTTTGATATTTCGAACAATCCTGGCAGAATCTCGGCGACATTTATCCGTATTGATTTCAACTTTCAATTTCGTCGGTCTGGACTCTGGTATTTTATATTTCGACACCGGATCAGCATATTTTATATTGAGAAACGAGGCCAGTTCGCGAGCAACGCCTTGATGCGAAAGCAAATCATGGGCCCGGTTTGGCAAAACTTTTAAATCCAAAATAGAATCGCCGTCGTGTCTTTTTTCCATAGACTCCACTTCACAAAGATGATAACTGAAAACATCCACCAGTTTTTCTGCGGTCGGCGCTTCCGGCACATACCATTTAAGCCAATTGTAAGAGATTTTCATTTATTAAAACTGATTGAGCCGAAGATCGCCTTGATAAAATAAACGCACATCCGGAATCCCCCATTTGATCATGGCGATGCGGTCCAGACCTCCTCCAAATGCAAAACCTTGCACTTTGGCGGGATCTAACCCACAATTTCGTAGTACGTTAGGATGCAACATTCCGGAACCCATCATTTCAAGCCATTTACCGTTGAACTTTGCATACACTTCAATGGACGGCTCGGTAAAAGGAAAAAAACTCGGACGAAATTCGATCTCGGTATTTTCTCCCAGCATTTTTTTATAAAAATTAGTCAGCACGCCTTTCAAGTCGGCTAGAGAAATATCTTCTCCCACCATTGCTCCATCTATTTGAAAAAACTGCATTTCGTGAGTTATATCTGTCGCTTCATTTCGGAAAACTTTCCCGATGGAAATAAAAGCTGCAGGTAACCTGCCCTCTTTACTTGCCTTTTCAAGTTCGCGGGCAGTGACCGTCGTAGTGTGAGTACGCAAGACTTTTTCGCTTGTATTTCCTTTTGCGTTTTTTATCCAAAAAGTGTCCTGCATATCTAACGCCGGATGATCTTTAGGGAAATTTAAAACATAAAAATTATACCAGTCACTTTCGAGTTCTGGCCCAGTGCCAATCTCAAAACCCATACCAGAAAAAGCTTGATATACTTGATCGGCCAATAAGGAAATAGGGTGTTCTGTGCCTTTCTGCCTATCTTTTTTTTGGACTTCTTTCATCAAATGATTAATAATTTCTCCAAGTAAGAGAATAATGGTGCTCGCCGATATATTTTAATAAATATGTACCATTTATACCATTAATTTTGAAATCTCCAAAGTGATTCTCCGATGTTTTCGCATTTTCAAATACATCTAATACATATCTGTCATCCCAATGATTCTTTAAATAATCTAAACCTATATTAACATCACCATTATGTTCTATTTTGCAATTATTTATTATTTCTTCTGACATATATAAACTCTTAAACTCATAATATAGAACTATGCTAAATCCATCTCTACTCCGCTAATCTTGCGCCCATGACGGGAGAGAACGCACCCGAGCGGACAAAAGGCCATCCCTCCTCCGCGAGAGATACACTCGGAACAAATAATAAAGTGTCTGTGGCAGACTGGATTTGCGCAATTTATATAATTCTCTGATGACTCTTTGCAATTATCGCATTTGCCTACAATTTTATGCTTAGGGTCATCCGTGTAATAACCCATTGTAATTCTTTTGTCAAAAACATACAGCTTCCCTTGAAAATCTTCATTGGGATATTTCTCCATATAACTCACAATTCCTCCGTCTAATTGATACACATCTGTAAAACCCTGCATAATCAAAAAACCCGAGGCTTTTTCGCAACGCACTCCTCCGGTGCAGACAGTTAGTATTGTTTTGTTTTTCAAATGCGCAATTTGTTCTACTACTTTTGGTAGGTCTCTGAAATTTTCAATCGGAGGCATTATGGAATTTTCAAAATGTCCGACTTTATGCTCATAGGCATTTCTCATATCGACAATATAAAATTCTCGGCCAGTTTTTATCCCTAAATCATTTAAAAAAAGATCGGGCGACCCTTTAGGGTGTAGCCATTCGTGTAATTCTTCGGGCTTCAAATGTATTCCTGTAATCGCATTTGGATCTATGTCGCAAACGCTCAAGTTTAGTGACACTATTTCTTTGCGAACTTTGACAGTTAGTCTAGGAAACGCTTTGCCTGTGCCAATGCTATATTTATAATGAATGTTCCTGAATCTTTCATCTTTCTCTAATTCTTGAACATATTCTTTTACATTCTCTTTCGTACCTTCAAAGGTGGCATTTATGCCTTCAGTCGCTATAATACATCGACCCGTGAGTGAGAGACGCGCGCAGATATCATCGTGCCAGATTTTAACTTGCTCTGCGTCTATGATACGCACGTATTTATAGAAAAGAATGATTTCGTATTGTTCATAAGATTTTTCGGTCATATTGGATATATTAGCGGCAAAAAGATAAAATCACAAGGCAGAATTCAAACTGTGCTACAATATAAAAGTGAAAAGAACCTACTCGATTTTAATTATCCTGATTATAATTTTCGCTTTATTTGGATATTACTTGGGCTGGTTAGACAACGGACCAGTATAAATCTCTGCCATGGCGCAATATTCGCAGACCGCTTTTTTGCCATGGGAATTATAGTTGCAGGGTCTCGTTACCCAAACGCCTTCTTTAATGAAATTGTCATAGTCGTTAATATCTTTCAATAAAAAATCAATTTCCTCGGCTGTTATTGTCCGGTCGTAAAAAACCTCTTTTTCTTTTTTTGCCTCTAAGAATTCAAGTCTGCCCTCACGCACAGCAACTTTCCATTTTGGACTTTTCTTTATCAAATATGAATACATAGCCAGTTGGCGCAAATAGGAGCTCATCCTTCCCTCGGAATCCCTTTTTTCAATTTCAGATTTTTTTTTCACGCTGCCGGTTTTGAAATCCGTCACCCGAACACCTTTGGAATCCAGATGCTCGATCAGGTCTATTTTCCCGTAGATTGTTAGATGAGGAAAATGTTCATCATTGACGGAAACACTTTGCTCATTCTCTCTTTTTGTCGCGATATCTCCCAATCTGTTTTTTACCCATCTTGAAACAATTTTCAAAACTTCTTTGTCGCCATTAGTAATTTTCTCCAAATATTTTTGGGTTGGAATTATTTTTAATTTTAGAATTTTTTCAATTGCTAAATGCACCGCATTTCCTAATTGGAGACTCTCCGTCATCGCCTCCGGCAATTTAAGTAAGTTTCTGAAATACCACTTCCAGGGGCACTCAAAAAAATTATTTAAGAGTGAAACCGATACCCTCCGCTCGGAATAATCCCGGGCAACCAATTTTACTAGGTCCGACAAATTAGTAGTTATTTCTTTATCCGCTTTTGGAGAACCCGCCACATAAGCTTTCGGGTTATTTTTTAGTATTATTTTTTCCGTCTCATCAGCTAGTTGTTTTTCAAAATTATCTGACAAGTCAGCGACGATATGGGCCAATTCAAGGTCTCCTCCGCTATAGGATTTTAACGCGTAGGAAATTGTGCAGAATCGCTTCGCGCGGGTGATGGCCACATACAGCTGCCTTTTCAAAACTTTCTCATCGCGAGTTTCAATCTTTTCTTTGATATTCTCCGGTAGTGAAAAACCGCCCGCCTTTGAGCTAGCAAAAGATTTCTCGTCCATGTGGGCTATCCATACAAAGTCATATTCGAGACCTTTGGAGGCGTGTAGGGTTAATACTTTCACCCCCTCATTTTTTCCGAATACAGCGAGCGGAATATTTTCTCCGTAACTTTCTATTCTGTTAATAAATGAGAGAAAATCTTGCAAGTTTAATTTGGGATTTTTCTCTGTTTGCCTTAAAACCAGATGCAATAAGGTCCGCAATACTTCAATCCTGACCGATAGCTCCTCGTGATTCTTCGCCGTATCGAGCAAGAACTCGCTTCCCACTTTTCGCAGAAAAGAGTACAGGGATTCCGTAGAAAATTCAAGCCAGGACTTCAGCTTATGAATCCAGAGATTGATTTCATTAATGCCCCCGAATAAATTATTTTTTTCTTCAACCACATTTAGAAGAGAAAAATCTCTAATTTTATTGCCTTTGATAAAGCGATGGGCTTTTAAAGGAGAGATGCCGGATAATTTGTCAAAAAAAGATTCTGCCAGAGCTGCTCCATCACCCGGGAAGGCTAATATTTTCAAGACGCGGATCAATGAAACAGCTTCCTGCGCGTCAAATAAATCCATATGCTCTCCGCCCGAGACCGGCACACCCATATCCCTCAAGATGAGAATAGTACTGCGGACTTGGCGATTCTTTGGCACTAAAATGGCCATATCGTTGCTATCAAATCCCTGCTCTATTTTCTTCTTAATTTCTAAACCGGCAAAAATAATTTCGTCTCTTGGATAATCAGCTTCTACCAGAGAAAGAGCGTGATTTTCTCCGTGATTGCTTTTTAACTTTTCTTTCGTCATGACGCTCTTGAGCATCTCGTGAGCAGTATCCAAAATCTTTTGCGTTGACCGGTAATTTTCCGTGAGATTAATCAATTTTGCTCTACCAAATGTGTTTTTAAAGTTTTCAAAATATTCCAATGATGCGCCACCAAAACCATAAATAAGCTGACGATCGTCCCCCACCACAAAGATATCCGGTTTTTCTTCGCCACCCCAGACCTTCTCCAGAAATTGATTTTGCACGCCGCTCGAGTCTTGGTGTTCGTCGATTAGAACATACTGGAAATTTTCTTTAATATAAACTCTGGCTTCATCTGATTCTTCGACAATTTTAACTAAGGCTTCTAAAATGTCATCGTAGTCAAACAAATTTCGTTCAGACTTCTCTCTTTCATAAAGATTATAAAATTTCACCGCTTCAAAAGATCGTGCGAGCCCTTCAATCTGTTTTTGCACATCCTTCTTGAGTTCACCCTTAGCTTCTCCGCGAGTGGAAATATTTTCCGGATTATTTTCCTTGCTTTTTATTTCTTTTTTTATCTCATTTTCGAAATCTTCCGAAGTTATTCGCTCTCTTTTCAAGAGCGAGATAAGACTTTTCAGATCCTGGAAATATCTAGTGATATCCGCGCGGGGACGGATGTACTCCCAATCATTGTTGTTCAAGATTTCATCACAGAGCGCTATCGTATCTTTTTCATCCATCAATTCCGGCTCTCCTCGAAGACCCAGCACCGGATAATACTTCTCTAACATATCTAAGCCAAAACGATGAAAAGTGGACACTTTCACTTTTGAGGCCTCTCTACCGATGTATTTGCGAAGTCTCTCTCGCATTGCCTCGACGGCAGAATTAGTAAAGGTAAGGCACAAAATACTGTCCGCTTTAGTGTCAGTTTTTAAAAGAATATTGCCTATGCGCAGGGCCAATATCTGCGTCTTGCCCGTACCCGGACCTGCGACCACCATGACCGGCCCATCAATGGAGTCTACCGCATGCTTTTGGGCAGGATTGAGCTTCTTATATTCGCTATTGTATGCGGACGTTATCACCGAAGGCATCTTTCTATTGTACAACCCTTTTATTATTCAAAGCTATTTTGGATTTTAAGAAGAAAAAGCCGATTATAATGAGAGTGGCAAGCGGAGAAGCATATTCCGGAATATTAAAGCCGAAACTGTGCAATATCATGATTATTCCCAAAACGAAAATGGAATACATCGCGCCATTTTTCAAATAGACATATCTTTTTATTCTTTCAATGTTACTGACGGTAAGTTGGCGCACTAAAATTGCGCCCAGTCCGTTACCGATCAAAATAAGCGGCACGGAGAGGGTAAAAGCGAAGGCGCCGAGCACGCCGTCGATGGAAAAAGTAGTATCAATAATTTCTAAAAAGAAAAGTTTGCTCAAATCGGAATGCGCGCCGCCGACCAATTTTTTTTCCTGCTCTTCGGCATTTTGCTTGAATCCGTGGGTGATGAAAAATAGGCTTGAGCCGACTACTGCACCGAAGCCCATTAGATTACTCTCTTTGAGCGCAAACCACACGATGATCGAGAGCAGAATGGAAACCACCGCGTAAAACCAAATTCCCCTTCGCAGGAAAAATTGCTCCGCATGAGGCAGGCCTAAATTTTTACCCTCCAGAAAAAGCCAGTGCAGAAACAAAAACAAAAGAAACACTCCGCCCCCGACGAGCAGAATTGGAGCAGATTTTTCTATTGAAGACAATACTAAAGGGTTATGCGACCAAGCCGCGGAAAAAACCTGCAGAGGACTTAGTCTTGTATTGAAAGCCCAAATTATGATAAATGGCAAAAGCCCGCGAACAAGAACAACCGCGATAAATACGCCCCAAGTCAAAAACCAGCGCCGAGCGGAAACCCCCATACCCGAGAGTACTTCGGCATTGATGATTGCATTATCTACCGACGAAACCGCCTCAAATAGTGATAGGCCGATTATTGTGAGTATTGCCGAGAATATCATTGATACATTTTATTTTGGTTTATGCATAGGATGCAACCGCGCGGCGATGCCGATGGCGGCCGCGATGACCACGAGATTTTTAATAATATATTGTCCTTCCAGAGTAGGCACTAGAGGACCGCTCCAAGTGACTGCTGGCAGAATAAATAACGGCATAAATGTTGTAATCATATGCAAAAACAAAAGCGGTATGACGAGGCGTTCAAAACCGCGAATGAGAAAAAGTATACCGATTAAACATTCAAACAAGCCAAAAAGAATCATAAAGGTGGAAAATTGCATCCAGGGAATGGTCTGTTCAAAAAGACCCTCTACCAGTCCGCTCGCCGGAGACAGCCCGATAACTTTTAGCAGGCCAAACCAAAAGAAAATTACAAATAGACCATAACGCGCAACCGGTTCTGAAATTCGCCTAAAAAATTTTATAATTTTTATATCTAGACTCTCTATTGACATACTAAGATTATATACCAAAGTCACACTCTTTTCAGAAACTTTACGAGGTAAATATGTTGATAAGTGTTGGACCTATTGGCATTCATATACTCACCTGCCTAGTGCCGTCCGTAGAGTGGCATAGCGGTTCGTGAAATTGACTGCATCGGTCGCGGTCAAGCCAGTTCCGAATGAATACATCTCCATAGTGCGTCCAGTTGTGGCGTTCGGACCTCCAAAGCCAGTATAGTATTGGCAGTAAAGATACATTGGAAAGCCCGGCCTCGAGCCACCAGCACTTGTGGTACTGGCTTGAGAAACACCATTTTTGTAGAGGACCGATGACGTCGAGGAACTTCGACTCCCGATGTAAAAACCAATTCCATTTGTATCTGCAAACGAAATGCCCGAAACGTTGCTGTTCGTCCAAAACGCAGTAGTCCCACTGGTCGAGACATACAATCCAGCGGCTGGCGGTCCATAACCTTGCATCGTTATTCCCGAATCAGGCGCAGTCCGAACATACAGTGATATGTGTATATCACTGTCGCCCATGAGGGGGGAGTCATAGGATATTCCGGGGTTAAGATATTTGCTACCTGATAAGGTACCTGTTAATCCTGTAGATTGATTATAATCACCTGAAACAAAATTATTTAAAACATCCGTTGCAGAAGGTCCACCGTTTTTCAGTGGCGCTTTTAATGCATTTAGACCATCGCCGGCATAAATATTCATCCTAACTATTTTGCTCCACACTCCGTCGGCTTTGAGTCCGGCGACGAAATTATTGACCGCGACTTTGGTGCCTGCGACTGTAACGTCGCTCCCCTGCCCTTGGACGCGTGCAATCCAATCCAAGACATCGGCATCAAATGCTGTGGTCGTTGAAACAATCGCCCCGTAGCCGGTGCCGGCACTATTCACGGCATAGGCTCTGAAATAGTAGAGGGTACCGGAAGTGAGGCCGGTCACTCCTCCGCTGAAAGTCGATCCTGCTTGCGCACCAAGAGTCGTGGTAGTGACTCCGGTTGAAAGATCTGAGGATGTGCTGTAATCAAAGCCGCTTTGTGTGATTGAGCCTCCGCCGTTCGAGGAGATGCCGGCATTCAAGGTCATGGTCGTGGCCGCGACCGATGAAGCAGCTGACGTTGTTACAGTTGGAATGACCACGCAGGAGCCCGTCGTAAACGTCTGGTCGCTTCCATACGAAGTCCCGCCGGTGTTGATGGCATAGCTAGCGTAGTGGTAGAGAGTGTTGCAGGTGAGAGAAGTGATGGAAGCGGTGAAAGCGCCGGTTGC
>Ga0193751_1000079_pt1 | contig 85731 bp, 110 predicted proteins | sample L1c2metaG_FD_143050 | JGI IMG/M metagenome (GOLD analysis project Ga0193751, IMG submission 143050) | Soil microbial communities from a riparian zone of the East river system, Colorado, United States - L1c2 | ecosystem: Environmental > Terrestrial > Soil > Riparian zone | place: USA: East...
CACTATCGACAAGAAGAATGCAGACGGCACCTATACCGAGGTGCTCACAACTGCAGCAATCACAGCCAAGGGAGGCATCGTCAAGAAGAATTTTGTGGTGTGAGGGGGCTGGATATATGTCAGGTTGACTATTTTTGGGAAAAAGAATAATATTGATGCAGCCCTCCGAGGGGCTTTTTTAAAAGGTGTAAGATTTTAGTACGGATGTCAAAAATTATTGAATATTTTAAAGAGACGAAGACAGAGTTAAAACATGTGATATGGCCCAAGAGGAGCCAGACTCTTTTCTATACATTGATTGTCATAATTTTGTCCGTTGTAGTTGCGTATTATTTAGGTATTTTTGACTTTATTTTTTCAAAGGGTTTAGAGAAAATCATAGGTAGTTAAAAGTCATCAAATTCATAAAGTTATTAAGAAAACACTTTACAATTTTTTAATATAAAAAGTTTAAGAACTTAATTCATGCCTAAACAAGAGGAACAAGGAGTTAGAAATTGGTACGCCATCCATACCTATGCCGGATATGAAAATGTGGTTTTGCGCAATTTGCGTCAGCGAATTGATTCTCTCGGCATGCACGATAAAATTTTTAATGTCATTGTTCCGATTGAAAAGAAAATCAAAATAAAAGCTGGAAAAAGGGTAGAAGTGGAAGAAAAAATTTACCCCGGTTATGTCTTGGTAGATATGATTGTGACGGATGATTCCTGGTATGTTGTACGCAATACTCCGCGTGTCACCGGCTTTGTTGGCGCGGGAGTAAATCCCGTGCCCCTCAAAAAAGAAGAAGTGGATTATCTTTTTAAGAAAATGGATGCGGGCACGACCAGACACAACATTGACATGGTTATCGGCGAGAGTATTTTGATAATTGACGGTCCGTTTAAAGATCTCGAAGGAAAAGTAAATTTTGTTGATGAGGAACGCGGGAAAGTGAAAGTTTTGGTTTCAATGTTTGGGCGCGAGACACCAGTCGAGCTGGATTTCTTGCAAGTTAAGAAGATTTAGAAAAATAATGAACGAAGTGAATATATTTTTCTTAACCTTGTTAAATAAATTTTGTAAAACAAAATTTGCCATACAGAAAAGATAAGTGTAGTATGAAATTAATTATATTATAATAAACAAAGGAGATATATGCTGTATGGCATTTAACAGGGTGACTATTTATATAGTCGCTTCGCTCCTTATAAATCAGTCATGGCAAAGAAAATCACCAAAAAAATAAAATTGCAAATTGATGCAGGTAAGGCGACTCCTTCAGGAAAACTTGGTCCGGCGCTCGGCCAAGCGGGTATCAATATCGGAGATTTTATTACTAAATTCAATGGGAGGACAGCTAAAATGGCGGGAGACAAGGTTGGCGTTAAAATTACAATCTACGAAGACCGAAGTTATGATTTCAGCGTAAAAACGCCTCCTGTTTCCGGACTTATTTTAAAAATGGCGGGAGTACCCAAGGGTTCGGGTAAAAATGTTGCGACCAAAGTCGGAAAAATAACAAGGGCGCAAGCGCTCGAGATCGCTAAAAAGAAAATGTCCGACTTAAATGCGAAGGACGATGAGGGCGCTATCCGCATCATTGAAGGAAGCGCACGGAGTATGGGCATCGAAGTGAAATAATTCACAAGGGTGGAGCCTTTGAGATATTTTGTGTGTATGTCGAAACAAAATATCCAAAAGGCTAAAAGTGAATACATGGAACTTTTAGAGACGGAGCATAGCAATGCGAGTCGGGGTCGCAAAATTTTTCAGCAGAAAAATATTTGCGACTACTGTTCCTGTAAGGAATTGAAGTGAAGTAATAGCTGATAGGTGATAGCCTGTAGGGAATTGTGAATACTACAACTTATACGCTAAAAGCTAAAACCTAAAATCATGCAATCACTGACTGAAAGGGACTATAGAAAAATTCTTATTTGCTTGGCACTATACATTAGCTCTCTTTTTGCTGCCAATACGCTCGGAGTAAAAACTATGCCATTTCTTTTTGGCACGCACCTTTCTGTGGCAGTTTTTTCTTTTCCGATTGTTTTCATTATGACTGACGTGATTGGAGAAGTTTACGGCAAAAAAATGGCGAACAATTTCGTTTTCTGCGGCATCATAAGCATTTTAATTTTTCTCGGCTATTCTTTTATCGCCGTCCTCGCTCCTTGGTCCCGAAATAGCATGTGGGCGCATGATTCCTTCAACACTATTTTCGGAATTTCCGCTCGTTTTTCCATTGCTTCAATTGCGGCTTTTATTATCGCAGAATACCAAGACGTCCTTTCCTTCTTTTTTTTGAAAAAGAAAATCGGGGAAAAGCAGTTTTGGCTTCGCTCCAATCTTTCTAATGTATGGTCTCAATTTTTTGATAGCGCAATTTTTATTCTGATCGCCTTTGTGGGCAGCGGTCGATACTCTTGGTACGACATGTTTCTCATGATTATCGCGTGGTGGATTTACAAAGTTTTCATGGGGTTTCTTTATACTCCCTTTTCCTATCTAGGAATTCATATTTTGAGGAAATATGGAAATGAAAAAGAAGAAATCGTCAAAAATTAAATATATTGCTTATGTCGCCTCGAGTATCGACGGACGAATATCAAAAGGCAGTTTAATTTCCCCAGATTGGACGAGTAATGAAGATTGGAATTTTTTCCAAAAATCACTGGCAAAAATGAATGCAGTTGTGGTAGGGCATAACACATATAAGGTTTCCAAAAATCATCTTAAATGGAGAAACTCAATAGTTCTAAGTTCCAAAGCGAATCATGAAAAAAGAGCGAGTGCAGTTATTTTTGTCAATCCCCAAAAAACTGATTTAAAGAAATTTATAGAAAGGAAAAAATACAAAAAAGTAGCTATCTTGGGCGGCGGCCAAGTATATGATTTCTGTCTTAGGAACAAAATGCTGGATGAATTGTTCCTCACGATTGAGCCCTATGTTTTTACGACGGGTGTTCCCATGTTCTCCGGCGCTTTATTTCAAAAATACAAATTTTCTCTTCAATCCATAAAAAGACTTAATACAAAAGGTACCATATTGTTGAGATACAAAAATGAAAGTTGAAGCAATCAAAACCAGAATATTTAGCGAGAATGAAGATTTAGTTTCATTTATTTTGAAATATGTCAAAAAACTTCCCGAAAGGTCTCTTTTAGTTGTTACCTCGAAAATTGTCGCTTTGTCGGAGGGGAGAACTATTTCTCTAGATAAAACTCTTTCTCACGAGGAAATGCGCACAAAAATTATTAAATCCGAAAGCGATTATATGATTCGCACCAAATTTACTTGGCTAACGATAAAAGACGGCATGGTGATGGCTTCAGCCGGTATTGATGAATCAAATGCGGACGGGAAAATAATTCTATTACCCAAGGACAGCTTTAAGTCTGCTGAAATAATCCGCAAAAGCCTGCAAAAAAAATTTAATATAAAGAATTTAGGAATTTTAATCACAGACAGCAGAGTTTTCCCTCTTCGAGCCGGAGTGGTCGGAGTGGCTCTTGGATATGCCGGGTTTAAAGGAGTTAGAGATTATCGCGGAACGAAGGATATTTTTGGCAGAAGACTTGAATTTTCCCGCACGGATGTCGCCGATAGCTTGGCGACCGTTGCTGTGCTTTGTATGGGAGAAGGGAAAGAACAACAGCCACTCGCTATAATTACTGGCGCGCCCGTTATGTTTACTAAAAAAATTAATAAAAAAGAATTAAAAATCAATCCAAAGGAAGATTTGTATTTGCCGCTTTTTCGGAGTATATTAAAGAAATGAAAAAATCTATTGGAAAAATTATCAAACGCGTGCGTCCCTCTTGGGACGAATATTTTCTCGGCATGAAAGATTATGTGGCGACGAGGGCCACTTGTGACAGGGGAAGGAGCGGCTGCGTGATTGTCCGCGACAAAAGAGTTATTTCCACTGGTTATGTCGGCTCGCCTCCGGGTCTTCCGCATTGCGATGATGTTGGCCACGATATGCATACGGTCATAAATGAAGACGGAACAAAATCGGAGCATTGCATCCGGACTGCTCATGCCGAGCAGAATGCCATAGCTCAAGCCGCGCGGTTTGGGATAGCCTTAGATGGCGCGACGATGTATTGTAAGATGGTGAATTGCTTTACTTGTGCCAAGATGGCGATCACCGCCGGCATCAAGAGAATCGTCGCGGAAAAAGACTATCATGCGTCAGAAAGATCAAAAGAAATGTTTGAAAAAGCCGGTGTGGAACTTGTGATTATAAATAAAGAAGTTGAACAATACGACAAACAATAACTTTATGGTTGATCTGAAAAAATTGCAGAAAGAAGTGATGCGGAACAAACTAGAGAAGGGTTTTAGCACGGATGTCGCGCTGGAGTTTTGCCGGGCATATGAAGAGCTCTCGGAAGCATTTTCTAAATATAACAAGGGACAGAAGGGAGTAGCGGAAGAATTTGCCGATGTGACAATATTCATTCTCGGGATGTGCGAGAAGATGGGTTTTGATTTAGAGAAAGAATTGATCAGGAAAATCGAGATAAATAAAAAGCGTAAATATAAAAAAGAAAAATCACCCGATGGCAAAGACGTTTTTATTCGCCTCAAGACAGCTGAGGATCCTTAAGCATTGTGAAATAAAAATATCAAATTTTTCAGGTACGGATTTTTCAACAGTCAATCTGACTTAAAAAATCTTGGAGTTCGTTGCTCGCCAGTCTCGAAACCCCTCCAAAATTTATATTTTTATTTCACTTAAATTTTTTCGTAAACCTTCCAAGTGAAATTGTAAGGATGTTTTTCGTCTTTTGGGTGAAATTCTTCCGAGATTACTTTCCAATTTGACCAATCAATTTCGGGAAAAAATGAATCGGCGGGAACGTTGGCCTCCACATGCGTAAGATACATTCGATTTACGTAAGGAAGAGCGAGTTTCAATATTTCTCCGCCCCCGATGATAAATATTTCTTTCTCGTCTTTGCATTTTTCGATTGCTTCCTCAATGCCATGAACCACTGTCGCGCCTTCCACTTTATAATTTTTATCCCTGGTGATTATTATATTTTTTCGCTCCGGAAGAAGTCTGCCTATTGAGTCATAAGTCTTGCGTCCCATTATAACTGTATGTCCGCGAGTGATCTTCTTGAATTTTTTCAGATCATCGGGCAGATGCCACGGCAATTTATTGCCGAATCCCAACCCTCGATTTTCTCCGAATGCAATGTCAAAAGAAATAATCATTTTCTTATACGGCGATAGGCGCTTTTATGCCTTCATGCGGATTGTAATTAATCAATTCAAAATCTTCTATTGTGAAATCTTCCAGTTTCATTTTATTTGGATTTATTTTTATTTTTGGGAGAGGACGAATATCATTTCGGCGAGTGAGTTGCAGTTTTGCCTGGTCCAAATGATTTGAATACAGATGCACATCGCCGCCGGTCCAGACGAATTCTCCGGGCAAAAGTCCGCAAATTTGCGCGATTATCATTGTGAACAGCGCGTACGAAGCAATATTAAATGGGACGCCGAGAAAAGTGTCGCAAGAACGCTGATAAAGCTGACAAGAGAGCTTGCCATTCACCACGTAAAATTGGAAGAAACAATGGCAAGGGGGGAGTCCGGCTTTCGCCATTTCATCGATGTCGGCTACGTTCCAGGCTGAGACAATCAACCGGCGGGAGTCCGGATTTTTTTTGATTTCTTCAATAACATTTGCAAGCTGGTCAATATGCTTCCCATTCGGCGCCGGCCAACTGCGCCATTGATACCCATAAATTGGTCCCAAGTTACCATATTCCTTTGCAAAACCAACATCGCTTTTTATTTTTTCAATAAATTCCTTGATGCCCGCATTCCATTCTTCTCCGCCGGTTTTCGGGACATTTAGATTCTTTTTAATTAAATATGCTTTGTACGGCCACTCGTCCCAGATATGGACATTATTGTCCGCCAGATATTTTAAGTTTGTATCTCCCCGCAAAAACCATAATAATTCATGGATGATAGATTTGATTGGAACTTTTTTTGTAGTAAGCAGAGGAAAGCCGTCGTTCAAATCAAATCTCATTTGATATCCAAGCACGCTTTTTGTTCCCGTACCCGTGCGATCTTTCTTTGTCGCACCATTATTGATGATGTGCTCAAGGAGATCCAAGTATGATTCATCCGCGTGTTTGCCTTGCATCTCATTAGTATATCTTTTCAGTGAAATTTTAAGCATTGACTTTTTAATAAAAATGTGCTATTGTTGGACTGAACAAATTTCAACAAATCGAACAAAAGGAATTCCTTGAAAGCAAAAAAGAAAAATCACTTCAAAGCAATAATTGGAATCCTAGCTTTGCTGGGTTCTATTATTCTGGTTGCTGTCTTTACCCAAAAAGACTCTCTCCATTCTCGTAAAAGTTTCGGTGAGCGAGATATGGATTCCGTTAGAAACTTTTGGAAGCAAGAGGTTTTACCAATCCAAAATAATCTCTCGAGCAACAAATACCACATAAAACCTCTTCAAGAACGGATGAATTATCTTGCGAATGAAATTGAAAGAAGGCATGGCAAAAAACTCCATGTGAAAGCAGAAGGGACATATAACCCAGTTGGAAAAAAAGTCATGGCTCAATGCCGGCTGGACGGTGATGTTCCCGTAGCGCGTATCAGTATTCAGAGTTTAATGGATACATATTCTGAAATTGAAAATCGACACCGGCGCTGGCACGAAGAGTTTGAGCTTGCTTTTGTGATAATTTTGCTTCATGAGCTTGAACACATGGCTAGGGAACAGGCTGATGAAACATTTGAAAGCTTGATTACTGAAGAGCGAGCAACTTGGGCAAGTACTTGTGAATATGTCATAGAGCCGGTCCTAAAGGAGCAAAGACCTGTTTGGTCCGGATTAATGGTGTTCTACATTGAGTGGATGAAGGCTGGACAGACAAACAATGAAGTGTGGGGCAGCTTCATGCGTAACAAATATAGTGTTTTTAAAAAGTAGAAAATTCAAAAGATCCGCAGGCACTCTGAAAAAGTGTTTGCGGGTTTTCTTTTTATAGAATTCAAAAATCGTTGACAGAGTTGCCATAAAATGCAATATTATATTCCATTACTTACATTTCCGGAAAATTCAATAAATATTCTCGTTTTAAAGGTACAAAAACAAATTATCATAATAAACGAAGAAAAATTCCGCGAAGCGGTCAACGCTATGACGGGGCAGGCAGAAAAAGATTCGGGGAGAGAATAGATTTTTCGCGTTTCATAAAAAGGGGTATTTATATAGAGGAAAAACCCTATGCGCCAAAACATAGTTTTACGGATTTTCCTTTCCATCCGCAACTTCATAAAAATATTAATGCAGCTGGATTTACTACTCCCCGGCCGATTCAGGATCAGGCAATACCGGTAATTCTTAAAGGCTCGGACATTTTCGGTATGGCGAATACCGGCACCGGTAAGACCGCGGCCTTTCTTTTGCCATTGATTGAAAAAATTTCTAAAACTAAAGGTCAGGCGAAAAGAGAAATGGTCTTAATCATGGCGCCGACGCGCGAACTGGCGCTGCAAATCGAAGCGGATTTTAAAAAACTGGCTTTCGGATTTGGAATGTTCTCCGTCGCCTGCGTGGGAGGTCTCCCGATAATGAAACAAATCAGAGAAATAAAACTTGGGATTTCATTCGTCATCGGCACGCCGGGGCGCCTGCGGGATTTGATTGATAAAAAAGTTTTAGATTTATCCACTTGCCACTCCGTGGTCCTCGATGAGGCGGACCGAATGCTGGATATGGGATTTCGTGATGATATGGTTTATATAATCGGCAAGACTTCGAAACTTCGCCAGACGCTTTTTTTCTCCGCCACCCTTTCTGCGGAAATTAAGAAATTAACCGAGCAATATCTAAAGGAGCCCGTTTTTGTTTCGGTGATAACCGGCGAGACGCTCAAAAATATTGACCAGGACGTGATTCGGGTGCGAAGTAAGGAAGAAAAATTGCAAAAACTGCACGAAGTTTTGAAAAAAGAGGCATCTCAAAAAGTACTTATCTTCCGAGAAATGAAGCATAGCGCGGACTCTCTTGCGAAAGAGCTATCAAAATTTGGATTTAAAGTAGGCGCCATTCATGGCAATAAAAGAAGCCGTGAGCGTATTCGCATTCTTGATTCATTTAAGAAAAATCAGATCAACATCTTGATTGCGACCGATGTGGCTGCGAGGGGCTTGGATATTCCGGACGTCACGCACGTTATCAATTACGACGTTCCACAAACCTATGATACCTATATTCACCGCATCGGTCGAACAGGCAGAAGCGGTAAAAAAGGTACCGCGCTGACTTTCGTGCCGGCTTAAAAGGTGGTATGATAATAGCATGAGTAATTTTGATGGAATAAAAGGGATAGAGGTGAATAGTTTGGGTCCGAATAAGCCTAAAAAACCCGCCGAGGAGGCGAATGCCGTAGAAGGTCCGTCGGTGTTTTCTCAAAAATTGGTTGAAAAAGGGTTTAAGGAATTTACCGATAATCTATTAGTCAGCGGTCTTCTCACTTGTCCGGATGATTATTTCTATAATAAACTTGAGCCTGAGCAACAGGAAAAGGTGACTGCAATTCTTGAGAAGGCGATTGCGGATACCGATGTTCTCCTGAAAGACTTAAAAGAAAAATATAAAGATCACTATTATGCCCATATGAGCCCAGAACTTAAAACTCAACTGAACGCTATTAGAAAATCTGCAGCTAAAGAATTAAATAAGATTTTATAAACTCTTGATTAATCCAGCTTTGAGAAGCGTGGCGTAGGCGCCGCGCTTTTTCATAGTGCGCAGACCGGCAGTAGAAACTTCAATATTTAAAAATTTATTAATTTCCGGAACAAAAACTCTCTTCTTTTGAAGATTTAGATACTTTCTCTTTTTTCCGGTAGGATTGAACTGGGTGGCGCGGGTCCGGTTGGAATAACCGCCTGCCATGGTTGAACCTCTTTTGGTAATTGCGTCTGTTTTTGCCATATAATTATTTTCCGCCTCCTCGGCGGATCGCCGATAAGGTTATTTTATGCTATCATTACATACATCATTATGCAAGCAGCAGATTCAGTCTTCTATATCATAATACTTATCATGTCGATTGTAATTCACGAAATGTCGCACGGTTTTACTGCAGAATATTTTGGCGATAAAACTGCGCGCTTTGCCGGAAGACTCACGCTAAATCCTATCAAACATCTGGACCTTTTTGGCTCAATTATTTTGCCGGCATTTCTGGTTTTAACGCATTCCCCATTTTTGTTTGGCTGGGCGAAACCGGTGCCGTATAATCCGAATAATTTAAGCAACAAAAGATTGGGAACACTGGCTGTCGCTTCCGCTGGGGTTATCGCAAATTTTTGCATTGCAATTATCTTTGGAATTATTATTCGTTTTACTCTCGGACTTACACTACCGCAGGGTTTTTATTTTATAACTTCTATAATCGTTGTTGTAAATCTGACTTTGGGAATATTTAACCTGGTTCCGATTCCGCCGCTCGATGGTTCTAAAATACTTTTTTCATTTTTACCAGAGTCGGCTTTTTCTTTTATTCATACTTACGAACGATATTCGTTAATTTTGCTGATAATTTTTGTTGTTTACTTTTCTGACTTTATATTTCCAATACTTTCTTTTCTTTTTACTTCTATTACTGGTCTTGCGTTTTAGTTTATTAAATAGTATATTGCCCCGTAGTGCCTAGGTCCAATTGGGTGCTATTTTGTTTATAAATAAGACAACAGATGCCGACAATCAACCAATTAATTAAAAGACCGAGAGTCAAAGCCCATCCGAAAGACAAAACGGTGGCATTAACGCGCGGATTTAATGTTCTAAAAAATAGACCGGTATTTTTCTCTTCTCCCTTCAAGCGCGGAGTTTGCGTCAAAGTTTCCACTACGACTCCGAAGAAGCCCAACTCGGCCCTGCGAAAGATCGCGAGAGTGCGCCTGACAAACGGCATGGAAGTTACCGCCTACATTCCCGGCGAAGGGCATAATCTGCAAGAACACTCCGTAGTTTTGCTACGCGGAGGGCGTGTGAAAGATTTGATTGGAGTTAGATATCATGTTGTGCGCGGAGTTTTGGATACCCAGGGAGTAGAAAAGAGGAGACAAGGTCGCTCATTGTACGGGAATAAAAAACCCAAGAGCAAGTAAGAAAATGAGACGTAAAATAAAAAATAAAAATCAAGTTCTCCCCGACTACATTTACAATTCTCAAAAACTGGAGAAATTTATCAATTACATCATGTGGTCCGGGAAAAAGGAAACGGCCCGGAGGGTGATGTACGCGACTTTTGATATTATTAAAGAAAAAACAGGCAATCCAAACCCGCTGGAGATTTTTGATCTGGCAATGAAAAATGCCGGCCCGAATACCGAAGTGCGTTCCAAGCGTATCGGCGGCGCAAACTATCAGATACCCATTGAAGTGCGGCCGGAGCGCAGACTCGCTCTCGCTATGCGCTGGATTCGGGAGGCCGCGAGGAGCGGCAAAGGGAGGCCAATGCACTTAAAACTAGCAGATGAATTAATCTCCGCTTCCAAAAACGAAGGCGCGGCGATTAAAAAGAAGGAAGACACGCACAAAATGGCCGAAGCCAATAAAGCATTTGCGCACTTTGCGTGGTAGTCCCCTTTAAATTTTAGAAGTTATACACAGAACATCTGCAGTTTTAAATGCTTCTTGTTATAATATAAAGCGTGAAGTTCAATCTTAAAAAAGCATTATTGCAATCTCTCGGGGTTACTATTTTTAGCATGTTTCCTCTTGCATTTATAGGAGGTGATACAGGAATACCTCTAACTCTTGGTTTTTTATTCCTTCTTCTGTATTATTTTATTGTTTTATTAATCATATATATAATACATATTGCATCAAGTCATCTTATTAATAAAAAGGTCTCTCTTTGGGTTATTGGTGTTTTTTTCATAATATTCTGGTTGTGGTTTGCGTTCTTTAATCCGCTTTTTAAATAATTGTTTATTTGCAAAAAATAGCTATATAATGCCTAGCCAGGCAAGACCTAGCTGAGTTACATTTTGGGCTTTTTCTTTCTAGAGTTTTATGGTAATATACGCAATATATGAATATGTTGACCATTCCAAAAAAAATAATACAAAATGATGATCTGATCGTGTCGCCCGCAAGGTTTACGAGTCTCTTTTGCGTGGCTATAAAAAAGAAAGAAGACACGCACAAAATGGCCGAAGCGAACAAAGCGTTCGCCCATTTTGCGTGGTAAAAATTTCTAAAAGAATTTGACTTGACTTGGTATAGTGGGAGTATATAATCTAATAGTTTTTGCGCATTTATCTTTCGACAAGGCGGTTTTGTAATTTTTCTAAATAGTTCCTTAAACCGTGTTCACCGCTTGTGCATTAACCGTTTTTGGGAAAGTAAATAAGGGCAAAAAAGGAGGGCATATGGGAGAGATGCAAGGAGAGATGAAAAAATGCATCATGTGTGGCAATGAGAAGCACGAAAAAGAGATGGAGTGCAAGAATAATGAGCAATACATCTGCAGTCGACGTTGTTTGTTAGCCTACCTCGAGAAAGAAAAAGACGAAAACAAAAGGAAAGAGGCTCAAGGTGGTTCCGGTGGAGATGACGATAATCTTGACGATCCTACCACCTGGGGGTAATCGCTTGTTGGCTTAAAAAACGCGCTCTGCTTGTGCTAAAAGAGAAAGGAAGCCTATGTCCGAAAATAATTGAAGGCGAATCTGATTCGCCTTCATCTTTTTTCATTTAACACAAATTACATAATGAAACTATAAATCAGTTTGCAAAATTCACGTTTATAATATATAGTATTCCAAGCGCGTGAGGCGCTTTTTATTATATGGAACGAGACTATCCTCTAGAAAAAGTTAGAAATTTTGGAATTATCGCGCATATTGATGCGGGCAAGACGACCACGACGGAGCGGGTTCTTTTTTATACCGGCGTATCGCACAAAATCGGCGAAGTGCACGAGGGGAACACAACGACGGATTGGATGGAGCAGGAGAAAGAACGAGGGATTACAATTACGGCCGCAGCAGTTACTTGTTTTTGGACCCCGACGTACGCTCCGGGCGATAAAACCAAGAAGTATCGTTTTAATATTATCGATACGCCCGGACACATTGATTTTACGGTGGAGGTAAAGCGCTCTCTGCGTGTTTTGGACGGCGCGGTGGTTGTATTTGACGGTGTGGCTGGCGTGGAACCTCAGTCAGAAACAAATTGGCGCTATGCTGATGACGCTAAAGTGCCGCGTGTTTGTTTTATAAATAAATTAGACAGAACTGGAGCATCTTTCGAACATTCGTATAGCACTATTTTGGACAGACTTAGTAAAAAAGCTGTCCGAGCACAAATTCCCATCGGTTTGGAAGAAAAATTCGAAGGCGTTATCGATCTGCTAAAGATGAAGGCGTATTATTTTGAAGGAGAAATGGGCAATCAGGTTATTGAAAAAGACCTAGACTCTTTGCCGGAAAATTTAAAAGCGGATGCGGAAAAATTTCACTCAGAACTTATAGAGAAAATTGTCGAAACTAACGATAGTATGATGACGGAATATTTGGAAGGGAAAATTCCCCCTTTTGATGTATTAAAGAAAACTCTGCGCAAGGCAGTTATTGATAATGCTATTTTTCCAGTTTTTACCGGTTCTGCCTTAAAAAATAAAGGCGTGCAATTGGTGCTCGATGCGGTTGTGGACTATCTGCCGGCTCCGACCGATATTGCCGCGATCTCCGGCGTGGATCCAAACAAAGACGATGCAGTGATTACGAGAAGCGCATCCGACGCAGAGCCTTTTTCGGCGCTCGCTTTCAAAGTCGCGACCGATCCGTTTGTCGGCCAGCTTATTTTCTTCCGGGTTTATTCCGGAACGCTCTCCGCCGGCAGTTATATATATAATCCGCGTACACGCAATAAAGAACGTATCGGCCGAATACTCCGAATGCATGCCAACGACCGGGAAGAAGTGAAAAAAGTTTTTGCCGGAGAAATTGCGGCTGCGGTGGGTCTCAAAGATACCATCACTTCGGATACGATTTGTGATGAAGATAACCCAATCATTTTAGATAGAATCGTTTTTCCCGAACCGGTCATTTCTCTGCGCATCGAGCCAAAAACAAAAGCGGATCAGGAAAAAATGGGAATGGCTTTGAACCGCCTCGCCCAAGAAGACCCCACTTTCAAAGTCAGCACCGACCAGGAAACAGGCGAGACTATTATCGCCGGAATCGGAGAGTTGCATTTGGAAATTATTGTCGACAGAATGAAGCGCGAGTTTACCGTGGAAGCAAATGTCGGCAAACCGCAAGTCGCTTACAGAGAGACGATCAGCGGCACCGCCGAGGCGGAAGGAAAATATATCAAACAATCAGGCGGCAGAGGAAATTACGGACACGTGAAGATTAAAGTGAAGCCTATGGCCGTCTTAACCAAAGAAGAGTTAGAAGATTTGCCCAAAAATACCAAGAGATCTCCGGGCTTTGAATTCATAAATTCCATTAAAGGAGGTGTAATTCCGCAAGAATATATCATACCTTGCGAAAAGGGATTCAAGGAAGGTTTGGACCGCGGAGTTTTGGCCGGATTTAAAATCGTGAATGTCTCAGTGGAGCTTTGGGACGGAAGTTATCATGAAGTTGACTCAAACGAAATGGCTTTCAAAATCGCTTCCTCGATGGCCGTGCAGGACGCATGCCGCAGAGCGCATCCTGTTATTCTCGAGCCTATGATGAAGGTGGAAGTTGTCACACCGGATAAATTCATGGGAGACGTTACCGGCAATCTCTCCAGTAAGCGGGCGCTGATCGAAGGCATGGAAGACCGCGGAATGAATAAAGTTATCAAAGCCATCGTGCCTCTATCCGAAATGTTCGGCTATATGACCGGTCTGCGTTCCATGACCGAAGGTAGAGCGTCTTTCACCATGGAATTCTTGCGTTACGACGTCGTGCCGAACAATGTTGCGGAGACAATCATTGCCGGAAGAAAATAAACGATCAGCACAAGTTAAAAGGCGGCTTGACAAAATTTGTATGGGTGATATACTCATTCATGAAAATGAAGTGTGCAGAATAGGTCATCAAAATCGAAAGCGGTAATGGTGCAAACTGTTACGACGGTCTCGAAGAATAGTGACCCAAAAGCATACAAAATCAAAATCAGCCCTTTAAAATCCAATATTTGCCATAACGGAATAGACCATCAAAGGTGAAAGCGGCAACACATAACGTGTTGTGCCCGGACTCACAGAATAGTGGTCGAAAGGTTACTCTAGCTGTGGACTCTAGAGAGTGCATACCATCCACACCGAAATGCCCGGTAGGCACGCGTTCAATTTTGAACGCAATATATAAGCCCCTCTAGTCGCTGCTCCGGCAGCCACCACGGGCTTTTTCTTTTTTTAAAAGTATTTTCACAAGGAAGGAAGTAAAGAAAAGGATGGATTTTAAAAAGGGTAGAGTTATCCACTTGCATCGCTTTTGCGGGACTTGCGGGCATTTTCTAAAGTGCTATTATTTAACGCAATGTCTGAGACGGAAAAAAAGATTTATACAAATAAAATTTACGAGACCCCAGAACTTTTCTGTGTTTCTAATATAGTTTCCTTGATGAAAACTCCGTAACGGGGTTATTTTTTTATATGAAAAAACTTTGGGATAAAAAAGGGCAAAAAGAAACAAACGGCAAAACAAAACAGACCGTTGAAAATTATACCGTTGGAATAGATTACCTATTGGATTTAGAAATTCTCCGCTACGACATTCAAGGTAGCATGGCTCAGGCCAAGATGCTTCATAAAATAAAAATACTAACATCAAAAGAACTCAGTATTTTAATTCATGGGCTCAATAAAATTTTATCTCTTTGGAAAATGGGAAAATTCAAAATAGATAAATCACAGGAAGACGGTCAAACTGCCATTGAAGCATATCTGACGGAACATTATGGAGAGGTCGGTAAAAAGATTCACACTGGACGTTCTCGCAACGATCAGACATTGGTTACTGTCCGTCTTTTTAGTAAAGAAAAACTTTCGGAAGTTAAAAGGGAAATTGAAAGTCTTGTGGGTGAGCTAGAAGCCCAAATTAAGAAGCCGGAGAAAATAAAAATGCCCGGCTATACACACATGCAGCGAGCCATGCCGAGCTCTGTTGGCATGTGGCTGGGTTCTTATCATGACAGTTTGCAGGATGACATGATTTTAATAGAAGCCGTGCAAAAAATCATTGACCAGAACCCCTTGGGCTCCGCCGCAGGATATGGAGAAAATACTTTGGGATTGGATAGAAAATTTACAACTAAAGAATTGGGTTTCAAAAGAGTGCAGGAGAATCCGATGTATTGCGGATTCTCCAGAGGCAAGTTTGAAAATATTATCTTGCAAGCTATCGGGAGCGTGATGTTTGATATTGGAAAAATTAGTAGCGACTTGCTTCTCTTCACGACAAAGGAATTTAATTTCTTCACACTGCCGGACGAGTTCCGCACAGGCTCCAGTATTATGCCCCAGAAGAAAAATTATGATGTGCTCGAGTTAATTCGGGGCAATATAAGCATTTTTAATGGCTATCAACAACAGATAGAGAATGTAATAAAAAATTTGCCGGTCGGATACAATAGAGATTTTCAACTTACCAAAGAGCCTTTTCTAAAGGGGATAAAATTAGCACTCGAAACTATACAGATTATGACTTTAGTCATAAAAAATTTAGAAGCAAAGAAAGCAAATCTTGAAAATGCTTGTACCGCGGAACTTTATGCGACAGACGAAGCTTTGATATTGGTCAAACAAGGCAAAAGTTTTCGAGAAGCTTATCAACAAGTAAAAGAAAAATACGCCTAGTCCCGTACTAAATTTTTGAGTAAAAACATATGGTCAATATTAATAACAATTTAAAATTTTAGTGCTGGGATGCATAATTCAAACAAACCGTGGGATTTAAAGTCCCAAATATTAGAAGAAATAAAGCAAAATGGAGGATTTGTGAGTTGCCATGCGCACTTTGACAAGGCTTATTACATTACTCGCGAGGGTCTGGACAAATCTATGGTTAGCATGGAAGAAAAGTGGCGCATGAGTGACGGTATAAAAAAAGAGAGTACCGTCGAAGACATAAAAGTGCGGATTAGACGCGCGCTGGATTGTTTAGTTTCACAGGGATGCAAAATTACTTGCACTTTTGTTGATGCATATGATGTCGTTGGCCACAGGGCTATTGACGCTGCTCTCGCCGTGAAAGAAGAATATAAAAATAAAATTAGTATGCTTATCGCGACTCAGCCCTTGGGCGGACTTGTTGACGATAAAGCTCGCGCGCTTTATGAAGAAATTACGGCTAAGGCCGACATTGCCGGAGGACTTCCGTCGAAAGACCGTCCAAATGATATACAAAATCTGGATTATCTTTTTGAAATTGCCAAAAAATTAAATAAACCTGTGCACGTGCATATCGACCAGGAAAATAATCCGAACGAAAAAGACACGGAGAAATTGATCGCTGCGGTCAAACGCCATGGCTACGAGGGGAGAACTGTTGCCGTCCATGCCATTTCTGTTTCGGCTCAGAGTAAAGAATATCGTATGAAAATCTACAAAGAGCTCGCAAAGAATGGCATTGCTGTTATTGTCTGCCCGTCGGCTGCTATTTCTATGCGCCAGTTGGATCAATTTTTAGCCCCTGTACATAACTCCATAGCAAATGTCCCAGAAATGCTTGAAGCTGGAGTATTAGTGGGCCTGGGCATTGATAATGTTGCAGACTTTTATGAGCCTTTTGTCGACGGCGATATGTGGACTGAATTGCGATTGATGCAAGAAGCCTGCCGATACTACAATCTTGACAACCTGGTAGAAATCGCAACAACCAATGGAGCCAAAATACTTCAATATAAATAATAAAAATTCATATGCTTCAAACTCCATTTTACGACCCCGAAAAATCTTATGAGGAAAATTTTAAGCGGGGTCCGTTCGGGGCTTTTGCCGATGGTAAAGTTTTGGTCTCGCCCATGGGCTCTCTCCCGAGGAAAAAAAAAGAAGAACCCGAATATAATTTTCTGGGTTTCAAAGTAAATTCTCCTTTTGGTATTCCGGCGGGACCGCTGATAAATGGCAACTTTGTTCAAGCTGCGCTCGACAAGGGCTTCGATATAGTTACTTACAAAACTGTTCGTACGAGAAAATATTCTTGCCATCCTTGGCCGAATGTTTTGCCGATAAAAGTTCCCGAAGGACGTATCTTGGGCAAGGATACCGAGACAGCAATTACGAAAAAGGATTACGAAGAGCCTCTTTCGATTACTAATTCTTTTGGTGTGCCGTCATTTGATCCAGAATTCTGGTCTAAGGACATCGCAAAAGTTGTTAAAAATTTGCGAAAGGGACAGATACTTGTCGGCTCTTTTCAGAGAACGAAAAAAGAAATACAAAATGTGGAGGAATATATAAAAGATTTTGTGGAAGCGGCCAGGCTGATGAAGGAAACGGGGGTGCAAGTCATGGAAGTAAATTTTAGCTGTCCGAATGAAGGCACCACCGAACTGCTTTGTTATGACGTGGCGCGGAGCGAGGAAGTAATCAAAGCGATTAAGGATGAAATTAAAAATATTCCTTTGATTGTTAAAATTTCTTATTACAAAGATGAAAAACTTTTATCGGATTTTGTAAAGAGGGTGGGGAAAATGGTGCAGGGCATCTCTGCTATAAATACTATTTTTGCAGAAATTGTTGACGAGAGGGGTAAACCGGTTCTTCCGGGGCGAACCCACAGCGGAGTTTGCGGAAATGCCATTAAGTGGGCGGGACTCGATATGGTAGCGCGGCTGAGACTTCTTCGCAAAAAAAACGGATATTCTTACACCATTATCGGCGTCGGCGGAGTTTCAACTCCTTCCGATTTTTTTGAATATCGAGACGCAGGCGCGGATATTGTGATGTCTGCGACGGGTGCCATGTGGAATCCATATCTGGCAAGAGAAATTAAATCCCGACTTTGAGGGAGTCGTGGATTCTCGACTAACGACTCCAGAGAGGTTAAGATAAATAATATGAAAGTTCCATCAGGAGAAATTTTTAATGAAAATGACATTGAATTATTAAAGCTGATGGCGAAGTATGGTTTTGTGAGCTGGAGCGAAAAACCATTCAAGCTAAAGTCTGGAATTATGTCTCATGTTTACGTTTTTGGAAGAGAAGATTTAACAGATCATCCAGAACTTCTAGTTGCAGTCGGCAGGAAAATTTCAGAGAGAGTTCATAAAATGATGAAAGCAGCGAATGATAAGAGACAACCATGCCTGATCGGCATTCCTATTGCCGGTATTCCTCTAGCCACAGCTGCGGCGCTTTTTGACGCTATTAATTCTAAAAATCCCTCACAGTCTATTTGTTACAGAATAATGCGACAAAAATTAAAAGCTCACGGCGCTCACCACAACTGGATTGACGGCCGACCAGATTTTGAAAAGCATAGATATATTGGGATAGATAACGTGATTACCGACGGAGGATCAAAAATTGAAGCGGCAGAAAATTTTGAAAATGATGGATATCCCGCAAAAGACTTAGATCAAATAATTTTTATTGACAGGGAACAAGGTGGACCGCAGTTGCTTGTAGAAAAAGGATTTAAAAAGCCGGAAATAATATTTAAGCTGCTTGACATCACTTTCGTTTATAAAGAGCTCGGCCTATGGTCTCCCGAATCAATAAAAAAAGTTGAAGATGAAATAGCGGCTCATCAATTTGGCCAAAATGATCATCGATAAATACAATCAAAGAGCCAGGAAAATTAATTCGCTTCTTTGCGTTGGGCTAGATACGGATTTTGACAAAATTCCGGACAAATTTTTGATTCATGAATTTCCGCAGTTTGAATTCAACAAATGGATTATCGAAGAGACGCATGAATATGCGGCGGCCATTAAAATAAACAGCGCTTTTTATGAAGCGCGCGGAGACCTTGGGATAAAGGAACTGAAGGAAACCATGGAATATTTGCGCGTTTATTATCCGGATATTTTCACAATACTTGATGCCAAGAGGGCAGATATAGGAAATACTAATAATGGATATGTAACTGCGATTTTTGATTGGCTGGGTTTTGACGCAGTTACCCTGCATCCCTATTTGGGAAGTGAAGCTCTCCAGCCTTTTTTAGAAAGAAAGGACAAAGCTTCAATAATTCTATGCAGGACTTCTAATCCAGGAGCGGGAGAGTTTCAGGATTTAGAAATTGATGGACCCGCTTCCGCGCAAGGCTCTGGCGAGGCGAAGAAAAAATTATGGCAAATTGTCGCAGAAAAAGTTTCCAAAGATTGGAATAAAAATAAAAATTGTATGCTCGTCGTGGGAGCAACTTATCCGCAAGAGATGAAAAAAATTCGCCTTGTTGCCCCCGATATGACTTTTCTTGTCCCGGGCATAGGCGCGCAAGGGGGCGATTTGAAAGCAACTTTGAGAGCAGGCGTGAATAGCCAAGGTCTCGGTCTCATTATCAATTCCTCTCGAGGCATCATTTTCTCCGATAATCCAAAAGAGGAAGCGAAGAAACTTTGTGAAGAAATAAGGAAACTAAAGGATAGTTTTTAAGTTGACAACATTTTTTAATCTGATAGTATCTAGGGAACTGCACTTTTGGCAGTTTTTGTTTTAATTTATCAAATTATTAACTAATAAAATCGTTAGTAACTAGGCCTCAGCAACTGGCTCCTGTATGTTGAGTTTTAGTTATTAACACCAACCCCGCGGAGCGGGGCAAGTAAAAATATGACCGAAGAATTTAAAAGAGACAGGCCACACGTGAATGTCGGCACCATTGGCCACGTCGACCATGGCAAGACCACTTTGACGGCTGCAATCTTGCATGTGCTAAACATGGCTGGAAAACAAGTCCGGCTCCGAGGGGTTGATCAGATTGACAATGCTCCAGAAGAGCGAGCTCGCGGAATCACTATTAATATTTCACACAACGAGTATTCAACCGATGCCCGTCACTACGCGCACATCGATGCCCCAGGCCACGCGGACTATATTAAAAACATGATTACCGGCGCGGCGCAAATGGACGGCGCGATCCTGGTGGTCGCGGCGACTGATGGCGCCATGCCGCAGACTCGTGAACATGTTCTTCTTGCGAAGCAAGTTGGCGTGCCGAAAATAATTGTTTTCTTGAACAAATGTGACATGGTGGATGACAAAGAAATGATTGATTTAGTGGAGGAAGAAATCCGCGAACTTTTGACCAAGCAGGGATTCGACGGAAAAAGCGCTCCGGTTATTCGCGGAAGTGCTCTCAAGGCTCTCGAATCGAAGTCGGTTGACGATGAATGGGCGAAGAAAGTGCTTGAACTCACGGACGCTCTTGATACTTATATTCCAATTCCTGTGCGAGATATTTCTAAGCCCTTCCTGATGCCGGTGGAAGACATATTCTCCATTGAGGGCCGTGGTACAGTAGTAACCGGTAAAATTGAAAGAGGCAAGGTGAAAGTCGATGAAGAAGTAGAAATTGTCGGAATTAAGCCTACCCAAAAGTCGGTGGTTACGGGTATTGAAATGTTTAATAAGAGTTTAAAGGAAGGCATGGCCGGAGATAATGCCGGGGTACTTCTCCGGGGCTTAAAGAAAGAAGACATTACCCGCGGGCAAGTTCTCTCTAAGCCGGGCACTACTACTCCGCATGATAGTTTTACCGCGGAAATATATGTCTTGAAGAAAGAAGAAGGCGGACGCCACACTCCATTCTTTAAAGGTTATAAACCTCAATTCTATATCCGAACGACCGATGTGACCGGCGATGTGACTTTGGCTGAAGGAACCGAGATGGTTATGCCCGGAGACACTGTAAAAATCACTGTTAAATTGGTTACTCCAGTTGCTTTGGAAGAATCACAGAGATTTGCCATTCGCGAGGGAGGTAAGACTGTAGGAGCCGGGGTGGTTACAAAAATTCTCGCTTAATAAATCTTAATCGGTTCAATGACAGCAACAGAGACAAAAACAAAAAAGCCGAAATCCACCGCTTTGGCAGAGAAAGCGGAAAAAACCGCTGAAGTGAAAGTTATCAAAAAACCGAGGGCAGTAAAAATACCAAAAGTCTCTATAAAAAAAGATAAATCCACCAGGCGTTCGGGCGAAGAAGATGGCAAGGTGGTGCTGCGCATCCGTGTGCGGGCGTATGAAAGTAAAATTCTCGACAGCTCGGTCAAGCAGATTATGGATACTGCGGTCCGACACGATGCAATAATCAAGGGACCTGTGCCTCTGCCGACCGAGATAAAAAAATATACAGTCAATCGTTCTCCTTTTATCTACAAAAATACTCGCGAACAATTCGAAATCCGCGTACATAAAAGGCTGATCGATATTGTAAATCCGAATGCTAAGACTATCGAAGCCCTGACTAATTTATCGCTTCCTTCCGGGGTGGATATTGACGTAAAAATGCTCTAAGCTCTAATAATATGAAATTCATGTTAGCCACAAAAGAAAATATGACGCAGTATTTTACCGCAGATGGTGTTGTTATTCCTGTAACAATACTTTCGGTCCCTCCGGTGACGGTGAAGCGGATTTTTTCTGCGGAAAAAGACGGATATAATTCTGTCCAAGTAGGTTTCTCAATAAAAAAAAATAAAATTCTCAGAGAATTTAGACTTAAACCTAGTGATAAGATAGACGTTAAAGAGGGAGCCAGTGTTGATGTTTCAGTTTTTACTCCTGGCGATCTTCTCCAAATTTCGAGTGTCTCTAAAGGTAAAGGCTTTCAGGGCGTGGTCAAGCGTCATAGATTCGCCGGCGGTCCACGCACTCACGGACAGAAGCATTCGGAGCGAGAAGCAGGAAGTATTGGAGGAGGACTCCGAACGCATGTCCCTAAAGGAATGAGAATGCCGGGGCGAATGGGCGGGGATCGTATTACTCAAAAGAATTTGAAAGTTGTTTCTATCGATAAAGAAAATAATATTATGCTAGTCAAAGGAGCGATAGCGGGCAAGCGCGGAAGTTTAGTTGAAATAGTCAGCCGATAAAATAGTCTGATGGTTCTATAATTTTCAGTAACGTTTGTTTGCGTTATTGTACGGATGTTATATACTTTGAGTATATTTGGCTTAATAAAAAATGTCGATATTATCAATTTAGAGTATATAAAAATTATTACCGTGAATTTTGATAAATTAAATACCAATAAAGCAGAAAAGCAAAGCGGCGCAAAAAAATGGTTGAAAAAAAATGCTGCAATTGCAGGTGTTGTAGGTCTTGGTTATTTGGGATCCATGGGTAATTCACAGGCTCAAGAACAACAAGCATCTCCGGAAGGCAATAAGGCTAAAATTACAAATGTTGAAGCAGTCAAGGTAGGAAAAGAAAATATAAACACCAATGAAACTCAACTGGTTAAGTTTGTTGTTGATGGCAAGAAAGAATTAAAAAAAGTGCTTTTAGATTCATCAGGAAACACTGAGTTGTACAAAGGATTTATAAATGAGGCTGGTAAATTTTATGCTGAAGCTGTTACTATCGAGGGTGTTGATGCTCATGCTCTAGCTACACAAGCAAAAGAATTCAAAAAAAATCTTGAGATTTTCAGTGAACATATACGACCTAATTTATCTAGATTGTCGGAGCAAGTTAAAAATTTTGAGTCAAATATAGCAAAAGATGATAGAAAAAGGGGTGGTACGATTCAGGATCAACAAATCCAAGAGGTTTTGGAAGGAAATAGATTAGTTTATGAAATAAACTTACGAAACAATAAAAAGTCTTTAGAATCTTGGTTAAATAAAGCACAAGAGTTAAGTGTTAAAATGGATAACCTAATCAAACTTGATTCTAAAAAATAAAAATAAAATTATTTTATGAAACAAACAATAGAACAAAATAAAAATAATCAGAACGATATCGAAAAAGATAAAGTCCCAGCGGAATCTATAACAAGCAAGGGTGAAGAACGTTATGAAAAACTTTCGCATTCTTTAAGTAATGCAAAGACTAAAGTTGGCTCTTGGTTTAAGTCTGGTTTCGATAAAATGGGTCGTTTATTAAAAGGGGGCGCGGTGGCTGCATTATCTACACCGGAAGCTGCTGCAGCTGGCGCAAAATTTGTTACTCAAAAAACCACAGAAGGTGGTCAATTTGTTGCCAATAAAGTCGAGCAGGGAGTCGATTTTATTGATATGAAAGCTGATCAATTGGATGAATGGGTAGAAAAAACTTACGAATCAGCTTCTCAATTTACCAATGAAAAAGTACGGGCAACAAAAGAATTTATTTCTCAAAAGGCGGAGAAGGTAAAAGATTTTGCAATTGATAAAGTAGAACTTGCTCAAGCAGTGGCAAGCTTGCTACAAGAAAAAACAGCGAAAAAATTGAATTCTGTAAAAGAAGGAGTGGCCGGCAGATGGGGGAGGCTTGTGGAATTTGGCAGAAATTCAATTGCCGCCGCGGAGTTAAAAAGACAAGAAGTCAAGAAGGCATATCAGCAGCAAATGAATTCCATGAAAATGGCTATCCTGGAACGCCAGGCAGTAATACAGCAAGAAAAATTAGAAAAGATAAAAGCAAAAATAGCTCAACTGCAACAAGTCGAAAGTTTCGAAGCTAATGCAATGACTGCTTAAAATATATGACCATACAAGAATTAAAAGATTTTTTTAGTAAAAGTGATTTTTCAGAAATATCTAAGTCAAAAATAATGTCTATACTCGACGGAAAAGAAAAATTGGGAAATGGAATTTTTTCACAAATTAAGGCTGTAATGCAGGAAGAATTAGATAGTGATTTTAATGATGCAGGTATAGGTGTTTCGAGCAATCCGGAAGCTCAAGCAGCCAAAAAAGATTATGATGAAAAATTGGAAAAAATTGGGTCAGAGTTGGATGAAGATATGAATTTCCTCGAAAATGAGCTCAAAGATTTGGAAGAAATGCGTAATCAAGTAATAAAAGCAGATGATGACATAAAGGCTGATAAAATACGGCAGTCCATCTAAATCAAAAATTATCTTCTTATTGCCTGCAGACTGTATTTGAACCCGAAGAAGTTATGAAAAGTATTCGTGAAGTTATCGATTTATGTCTTGAGGAACAGCCAATCTTCGCTATGCAATAGATTGGTTGTGAAAATTTATTTGACTATTTTAGACAAAAAGAGTAGATTAAAAGAGCCCTTGGAAGGGGCTTTTTTGAATGAAATTATTATGGAAGCAAAGATATACAATCAAAAAGGAACAGCGGCGGGCGAGATAAATCTTCCGGCAAAAGTTTTCGAGGCTCCCTGGAGGAGCGATCTGGTGCATCAGGTAGTGCAAAGCATGCGCAGCAATAAAAGAGCCGGCACTGCCGACACTAAAGACAGAGGGGAGGTCCGCGGTGGAGGCAGAAAACCTTGGAAACAAAAAGGAACCGGACGGGCCCGCCACGGCTCATCGCGCAGTCCCCTCTGGGTTGGCGGAGGAGTAACGCACGGACCGCTCTCCGAGAAGAATTATAAGAGAAAAATTTCAAAGAAGATGCGCGCGCAAGCCCTCTTTTCCGTTCTTTCTAAAAAATTAAAAGACGGGGAGATACTTTTTGTTGAAACGCTTGCCATGCCGGCTCCAAAAACATCCGAGGCGGTGAAAGTAGTGCAAAATTTGGCGAAAGTTTCCGGCTGGAAAAATTTGGCAGAGAGTAAGAAGCCTCGGATGCTGACTGCGCTCTGGGAAAGAAATGACAAGACAGAAAAAAGCTTTAGAAATATTCCCCAGTTGGAAATAGTATTTCTGAAAAATTTAAATCCGGTTGATGCGCTGAATTATAAATATCTTTTAATCGAAAATCCGGTCGAAAGCGTAAAATTTCTAGAATCACGGGGGTAACGAAACTTTGCAAAACATACTTTTTCCGGTACGGATTTTTTGAAGCTTAAAAAATCCTGAAATTATCGCCTCGACAGGCTCGAAACCCCTCCAAAAGCATGTTTTGCAAAGTTTAGCATAAACAACATGACAAACATAATTAAAAACCCAAGAATCACCGAAAAAGCATCTTTTGCGCAAGAGCAGAATGTTTATACTTTTGATGTTTCTGCCGGAGCAAATAAAACCAATAAAACTGAGATAAAGAAAGCGATTTTTGCGCTTTATAAAGTAAAGCCTGTTAGAGTAAATGTTTTAAATGTGCCGAAGAAAAATATTATGGTAAAAGGCAAGAAAGGCGTGCGGGGAGGAGGTAAGAAGGCTCTTGTATATTTAAAGCCGGGTGATAAGATAGAATTTGTCTAGTCTATATAAAAAGTCATGAAAACTTACAGGCCTACAAGCAAATCGAGGAGACAGATGACCCATATATCCTATAGAAAGCTTTTGACCCATTCAGAGCCGACCAAATCACTCTCTTATGGTTTTAAGCGTTCGGTGGGCCGCAATAGCGCCGGCCGTATCACAGTGCGACATAAGGGCGGAGGCCACAAGCGCCTATTTCGAGAGGTAGATTTTTCATATAATAAGAAAGAAGTTCCGGCCACAATAAAGTCTGTTGAATATGACCCAAATCGTTCGGCCTTTATCGGGCTGGCTGTTTATTCTGACGGAGAAAAAAGGTACGTGGTATTACCACAATCCGTCAAACCCAGCGATAAGTTTATAGTTTCAGAGAAAGCTCCGCTCGCCACGGGGAACCGACTTCCTCTCAAAAACATTCCAGTCGGAACTTTTGTCTACAATATTGAAATACAGCCAAGGGGTGGAGCAAAGATTGGCCGTTCGGCGGGAATCTTCGCGCAAGTAGTGGCAAACGCGGACGGATATACGAACCTTAAAATGCCTTCTTCCGAAGTCAGGAAAATAAATGAGAATTGCTGGGCTTCGATTGGCGCTGTCTCTAATGAAGAACATCATTTGGAAAATTACGGCAAAGCCGGCAGAAGCCGCTGGAAAGGAATCAGACCGACAGTTCGCGGCACAGCCATGAATCCGGTAGACCATCCATACGGAGGCGGGGAAGGCAGGCAGGGCCGCGGCACAAAGCGTCCAAAAACGATGTGGGGCAAAGTGACTGGCGGAAGAAAGACCCGCGGTCCAAAAAGATACTCCAACGTGTTTATTATCTCCCGCCGACGCACAGGTAAAAACAAGTAGTAAACTATTTCTTTAGGCTTTGGCGGGTAGGCCCGCCGGAGACTGGAAAAAATAAATAAGGTGCCCGCCCCCGCGGAGTTTTTCCACATTTTTTATTGCGCCATTTTTGAGGAATGATTATAATTTTAAGTGAGTCGTTCAACCGTTCAACTTCCAAATCAAAGGAAAGGGGGTGATATGTTGTGACCTTCTTTTTTCGGCGTAAAGCCTACCTCGAACGGAAAAGGAGGAGAAAGGGTAGGAAATGCCGGCGTACGGCATTTTCCAGGGTAGAAATTGAGCCTATCAAGCGTCGGTTCGGTGAATAGGCGCTGATAGTTACAAGGGGAGCCGGCGACGTCGCTGGCTCCCCGAATTTTTTATAGATGTACTGGTTTGACATTTTACTCTTATTTGTTAATATCGAACCAAGCTCGCTAAGGGCTATTTTGTTTATATAAAAAAACCATGACAAGGTCAATCAAAAAAGGTATATATGTGGATGAAAGGCTCTTAAAAAAAATTGCCGGCAAAAACCCGCTTAATACCCCTTCCATCAAGACTTGGAAAAGAGCCAGCGTTATATCTCCGGAGATGCTCGGTTTCACTTTTGGCGTTCATAATGGCAAGATTCATATCGATGTTCTGGTCACGGAAGATATGGTCGGCCACCGATTGGGAGAATTTTCGGGAACCAAGAAATTCACAAAACACGGTGGAAGGATGCAGAAAGAACTTGAACAAAAAAAACAAGAAGCTGAAATAGCTGCCGCCAAAGGAGCGACCGCGGCCGCAGCTGACGCAAAAGCAGCCAAGAAATAAAAAAAAATGAAAGCATTTTTAAAAAATTACAGACAAGCTCCGAGGAAAGTTCGTTTAGTTGCCGCTCTCTTAAAGGGTAAGAGTGTGGTCGGAGCCATAACGGAACTTGATTTTTTGGCAAAGAGAGCTGGACTGCCGATCAAGAAACTTTTACTTTCTGCCGTTGATAATGCAAAGCAAATGGGAGCATCCGCCGAGAATTTATTTATCAAAGAATTGCGAGTGGATAAGGGTATCACCATGAAAAGAATGATGCCGAGGGCAATGGGGACGGGGCACAGAATAAATAAGCGCACCAGCCACCTTAATTTGCTTCTTGCAGAGAGGGTATTACAAGTTAAGAAATCGAGAGAAAAGAAAGTGGTTAAAACATAAGTAATTAGGTTCTAGTTTCTAGGTTCTAGGGAATTGAAAATCACTAGCAACTAGCCATTAGCACCTAGCATCTAATTCAATGTCAAAAATAGTTCATCCATATGCGCATAGATTGATAATACTGCGAGACTGGAAGTCTCGCTGGTTCGCCGACCCCAAAAAATATGTCTCTTATTTGAAAGGAGATGTTCTGATACGTCAATATTTAGAAAAAAAATTGCGCGGTATGTATATTTCCACAATTGAAATTGAGAGAAGCAGGAAAGCCACCAGGTTTATTATCAGAACTTCCCGTCCGGGGCTCATTATTGGCAGGGAAGGCGCCGGAGCGGCGAAGCTCAAGACTGATATTTTAAAGAAAATGGACAAGTTGAAGCTTAGCAAGCCGGAAGATTTTAAGCTAGAAATTATTGAAGTCGCAAATCCGGAAGCGGACGCCGCAATTGTGGCCTATATGATTGCCGAAGGATTAGAGAAAAGACTGCCCTATCGCCGCGTGATTAAAACCATTATTGAAAAAGTTATGTCAGCACGCGGAGTCGAAGGCGCGAGGATAGTTTTAAGTGGCAGATTAGGGGGAGCCGACATTGCTCGGACGGAAGAGATCAAACGCGGAAGCATTCCGCTCCAGAGTTTTCGCGCAGACATAGATTTCAAGCGTGAGCGCGCGACCCTCTCTTATGGCGTGGTTGGGATAAAGGTTTGGATTTATCGAGGCAAAATTTTTGCCGATAAAAATACGAAAAAGCACGAGGAATTAGAAAATAAAACCAAGCCTGATTAATTTTATGTTGGTACCGAAAAAAGTAAAATTTAGAAAATGGCAGACGCAGCGGAGTAATCCAAAGGGGTGGTCGCCGGATACCCGTGGGTCAAGGCTTTCTTTCGGCTCCTACGGACTCAAGTCGCTGTCGCAGGCGCGGGTGAAGTCCGCCCAGATTGAAGCAGCCAGAAAGGTGATATCCCGCACTTTAACCAAAACTGGCAAATACTGGATTCGTATTTTCCCCGACCGCCCTTATACTTCGAAGGCCGCCGAAATGGGCATGGGAAAAGGAAAAGGAGATCCACAGGGGTACTGTTTCGATGTTTTTCCCGGAAGGATAATTTTTGAAGTTGACGGCGCGCCCGAAGATGTTTCTCATGAAGCTTTACGTAAGGCCGGTAGCAAACTCCCGATTAAAGTGAGAATTATTTCCCGAGCCCATAGACAATAATATGAAAAATCAAAAACAACAAAACTTCTCTAAAAAAATGGATCAACCACTCTCGAGCAAGGGAATAAATAAAGACGAGTTACAGAAAAAGCTTGCCATTTTACGGGAAAATGCAAGAGCCATAAGATTTAAAGCTGAAGGCTCAAAGTCAAAAAATGTGAAAGAATCCGTAAATTTAAGAAAAGAGATAGCGCGGGTATTAACAGCGATAAATAATCCTAGTAGAGCAAAGCTCACTACGGGACAGGCAAAGAAATGAATAAAGGCAACGTTTTAAAAGGGGTGGTTGTTTCAGATAAGATGGACAAAACGATCATCGTCTCTGTGTCACGGTTTATCAAGCATCCATTATATGGGAAATTTTATAAAGTCAGTAAAAAATATAAAGCGCATGATGAAGAAAATAAATATAAAGTAGGAGACAAAGTGGAAATAGTTGAGACGAAGCCGATTTCACGAGACAAACATTTTCGAGTTATAAAGTAAAAAGTTGTCAAGTTATCAAGAAAAACAAATTAAAAAATTATACTTTATGGACTTTATAATTTTACAAACTTTCAACTAAACATTTATGATTCAAGCAGGAACATGGGTAAAAATAACTGACAATGCTGGAGGCACAGTGGGTAAGGTGTTCAAGGTTTTAGGGTCTTCCAAAAAAAGATATGCAACACTGGGTGAATTGGTGATTATTGCCGTAAAAGTGGCGAGTCCCCGAAAGGGAGTTAAAAAGAAAGATGTGCATCAGGCGGTCGTGGTGCGCACTCGTATGGCTTATCGCAGAATTGACGGCTCTTATATTCGCTTTGACGATAATGCGGTGGTTCTCTTGGAAAAAGGGAAGCTGGATCCGAAAGCCGGGCGCGTTTTCGGGCCAATTCCGAGAGAACTGGCTGAAAAAGGTTTTCAGAAAATAATTTCACTGGCGCAGGAAGTCATTTAAGTTATAAAGTTAAAAGTTCATAAAGTTATAAAGAAAATGCAAGTCAAAAAAGGAGATAATGTAAAAATAATAACCGGTAAAGACAAAGGTAAAACTGGCAAAATTGTCAAAGTTTTAGTGCGGGAGAATAAAGTCATTGTGGAAGGAGCGAATATGAGTAAAAGGCATCAACGCCCGACCAAATCAGGTTCCATCGGAAGTATTAAAGATATAGAAATGCCGATCCATTCTTCAAACGTTAAAAAATTAGAATAAACAAAAAATATGGCGAAACATTTAACTGTCAAAGAAAAAGAAATGGGAGCATTTGAGAAAATGAAAACAGCTTTTCATTACCAAAATGCGATGGCGGCGCCCAAGATGCAAAAGGTTGTGCTAAATGTCGGCACGGGAGGAGCCATAAAGAAAGATAAGAATAAAAATGAGGCCGTGGCACTGCGTCTCGCTAAGATTAGCGGGCAGGCGCCAGTTAAAAGAGGCGCCAAGCAGTCCATCGCGTCATTCAAAACGAGGCAGGGCGACCCGATCGGGATTGTCGTGACCCTGCGGGGAAGCAGAATGTATGCTTTTTTGGAAAAACTTATAAACGTCGCTATTCCTCGCACTAAAGACTTTCGCGGCATTCCTCTATCGGGGGTAGACAATATTGGCAACCTCACGATCGGTATCCGGGAGCATACTATTTTTCCAGAAACGGCCGACGAGGATATTCGGGATGTTTTTGGTCTGTCGATCGCTCTAGTATCCAGCGCAAAAAATAAAAAAGATGGAACAGCCTTTTTTGAAATTTTAGGCATACCATTTAAGAAGGAAGATTCTATCCGCACAAGTGGAGAGAAAAAGAAATAGCATATATAAATATTCAATCTAAAAATATTTCCGGGAGGCCTTTAGTTTGTGAATAACTTTACTGCCGAATATTTTTAGATTGATGTATAATGCAAACATGCCTCCCGAAACAAAAATACCCAATAACCAAGACATAGATCTTGCCCTGAAAGAGTTTGAAGCAAAGTCTACCGGACAAGAGACGGGAAAAGTGAACGAGGGCCCTAAGACTCCTGAAACTTTTGACACTTCCGATATCGATCAAGCTCTGAAAGAGTTTGAGATTAAGTCCCGTACAGAGCAAAAAAGAGAGACGCCTGAAACTTCAAAAGATTCTGATCTTCCCAAGATGGTTCGATTCGTGATCAAATTTTCTGGTGGATTGATTCAGGATCAAAAACAAGCAGAATATGTTCTTTTAGGCGTAGTTATCCTCATCATCATTGTCATACTTATTATTGTTTTAAAATATGTTATCTGATAATTCATCAATAAAAATTATTTTCTGTATGCCTATACCAAACAAAAAGAATTCTATCACTGTCTTGCGTTGTAGCACAATAATAGACCTTTAAACTACATAGTTTGACTTTTTTTCCAATTTTGCTATTATCGCTGAAGGGAAATCAGCTTTTTTCCAATCCGCTTTTCTCCTTTGATTCTCTAGGACAGAGACTTAAAGAAAAAAAGTGAGATATTATAAGGCTCTCCCTTCGTTTTTTTCTTGTTTCATATGGCAAAAACATCAGTAAAAGCTAGAGCTTTAAAGAAACCAAAGTTTTCCACTCGGGCTAAAAACCGCTGTTTTCGTTGTGGACGAGGCAATGCTTTCATGAGAGATTTTGGTGTTTGCCGTATTTGTTTCAGAGAACTGGCCAATGAAGGAATGTTGCCGGGGGTTCGTAAATCTTCTTGGTAATTTATTAGTATCATTCGTTTTAATTCGCATAATTCGTGTCATGGATTCAATTTCAAATATGTTAATAGTAATGAAGAATGGCAGTTTGGCCGGTAAAGAGTCCGTATTTTTGCCGTATTCCAAATTGAAAAACGCTATTCTTGAATGTTTGAAAAAGGAAGGATATGTTTCCAACATTGAGAAGAAAGTTAAAAAAGACCAGCCTGTCTTAGAAATAGAATTGACTTATATAGACCAGAAACCAAAAATTACCGAAGTAGAGAGATTATCAAAACAGTCGAGACGCGTATATTTTGGCATGAAAGATATCCGCCCTGTTCGCAATGGGTCCGGATTGCTGGTGCTTTCAACGCCAAAAGGAATTTTATCAGGTAATGAAGCTAGACGCGAACAAGTCGGAGGCGAAGCATTATTTAGGCTGTGGTAGCCACTTGGAAATCGGATGTCTTGAATAAAAAAAATTTATGAGCAGAATAGGTAAACAAGAAATAAATATACCGGCCGGAGTGAAAGTTACAAAAAGTGGCCCTATTTTGTCGGTCGCGGGTTCAAAGGGAAGTCTGACTAAAAATTTTAGAGATGATATTACTATCACTATCGGAGATAAAGTTGTGAATTTAAATGTAAAGAGAAATGATAAATTCTCTAAATCTCTTTGGGGCACTTATGCCGCTCACATAAAAAATATGATCAGAGGCGTAGAGACCCCGTATCAAAAGAAATTGATATTAGAAGGTGTGGGATTTAAGTCGGAAGTCAAACAAAACGGGAAGCTTAAAGAATTCCATTTTGCGCTGGGGTTCTCTCACCCGGTCGTTGTGCCGATACCGGAAACGATTACTGCGACGGCCGAGAAAAATAATATTACGATTACCGGAATTGATAAGGAACTAGTCGGAAGCTTTACCGCGGCTATTCGCGCCTTGAAGAAACCGGAGCCGTATAAAGGCAAAGGGATGCGCTATTCCGACGAAGTTATTAGGCGCAAGCAAGGCAAAAAGACTGTGTAAAATGGTATCAATAAAATGCAAAATAAAAACAGAAAAAAGAATACAAAAAGAATTAGATTAAAGAAAAAGATCAGAGTAAAAATCAAAGGTACTAGCGCTCGTCCGAGACTGACTGTTTTTCGTTCTAATAAATTTATTTACGCGCAAGTTATAAATGACCAAACCGGGGAGACGATGGCTCAGGCGAGTGATATTAAAATGACGGAAGGCACCAAAAAAGAGAGAGCGAAAGAAGTGGGTCGCATGATATCTAAGGCTGCGCTCAAAGACAAAATTGACAAAGTCGTTTTTGACCGTAATGGATTTAAATATACCGGAAGGATAAAGGCAGTCGCGGACGAAGCCAGAGCGGGAGGACTTAAATTTTAAGTGAAATTTAATGAGGGAAACGAATATAAATTTCCTTACCCTTCACCACTTTTACCAAGAATAATTAATAAAAAAATGATATACATTATAAATAAATTTAATAAGAAAAAATTGTCTTTCAGACAATTTTTTATGAAGATTAAAAGTAAAAGTGGTGAGGGGTGTCGATTTATAAAGTCGCTTCGCTCCTTATAAAAATCAGCCATGGAAAAAGCAAAAAAAATCACAAGCGAAAAAAAGACCAATCGGAGAAGTTCTTCTTTTGGACGATCAAAGCCGGAATTTGACCAAAAGATTGTAAATATTCGCCGGGTGACCAGAGTTGTTGCCGGGGGGCGCAGATTTTCTTTTTCTGTCGCATTGATAGCCGGAGATAGAAAGGGGTCTGTTGGTTTGGGTCTGGGAAAAGCGGCCGATACGGCACTGGCGATTAATAAAGCAGTCAGAAATGCCAAAAAAAATATGGTTAAACTTAACTTAACAAAAGCCATGTCTATTCCGCACGAGCTTTCGGCTAAATTCAGTAGCTCGTATGTCATGCTGAGGCCAAATAAGGATCGCGGGCTCGTGGCCGGATCGGTTGTCCGGGATATAGTGAAATTATCCGGCATGAAAGACATTACCGGGAAAATTTTGTCTAATAGCAAGAATAAATTGAACAATGCCAAAGCATGCATGCAAGCGCTTTCCGCTATTTCGTCAAAATACGAAAAGCCCATAGCGGATGCTGTTATTATTGTTAGTAAAGTACCTTTGCCGGGGAATCCCGACGTAACGTCGCTGGAGCAGGTCGGGATCCCGACAGAGGCTGTTGGAAAATTAGACATTGAAAGTTAATTAACTAAATCCATGCAAATACATAATTTAAAAAGAGCTCACAAGAATAAAAAAGACCGCATCGTGGGCCGCGGAGGCAAGCGCGGAAAGACGGCCGGCCGCGGAGGCAAAGGGCAGACGGCCCGCGCCGGCAACAAGCGTCGTCCGGAACTTCGTGATATTATTAAAAGATTGCCAAAAAATCGCGGCTATCGGTTTAAGTCAATCGAGAATGCCTTTGTAGTGAAAGGCGGGAAGCTTGCTCTCCAGGGAGAAAAATTTAGAGAGATTCGCAGGCGACTTGGGATAAAAGGAAAGAAAATAATTTTCAAATTGGAAAAATAAAACATGTTCCGTACTAAATTTTTGATTACGGGATATTATGATAAACATTAATAAATAAAATTTTGATACCGGGATGCAAAATTTCTTAAACAAAATAAAATTAATCTGGACGGACATTACCCTGCGCAAGCGGGTTTTGTTCGTGCTTTTTGCGCTCATAGTATTTCGATTACTTGCGGCCATTCCTATTCCCGGCATTGACACTCTGGAACTCAACCGTTTTCTCGCTAATAACCAATTTTTTGGCATCTTGAACATATTTTCCGGAGGCGGGCTTACTAATCTTTCCATCATCATGCTCGGTGTCGGTCCGTATATCACTAGTTCAATCATTATGCAGCTTTTGACCATTATGGTTCCTGCCCTGAAGAGGATTTATCACGAAGAGGGTGAGGCCGGCCGGAAAAGATTTACGCAGTATTCACGCCTTCTCACTGTACCCCTCGCCGCGATTCAAGGTTTCGCTCTTTTGGCAATTCTCGAAAATCAGAGTATTCTGGTAAATTTGTCAGCTTTTGCTCGGATTACGAATTTGATTATTGTTATTGCCGGATCGATACTCTTGATGTGGATCGGCGAGCTCGTGTCAGAATTTGGGATTGGCAATGGCGTGTCGCTCATTATCTTTGCCGGTATTGTTGCGCGCCTTCCATCTCGGGTAAGCGAGCTTATTTTCACTTTTAATGTTTCTCAAATTCCGCTTTATCTTGTGTTTGCCGTAGTCGCCGTGGTGGTAATCGCAGGGATTGTCCTGGTGACCGAGGCGGAACGCCCGATTCCGGTAACTTACGCCAAACGCGTCCGTGGTATGAAAATGTACGGCGGCGGTTCTACTTATCTGCCGCTACGAGTCAATCAGGCCGGAGTTATTCCGATAATTTTCGCCCTCTCAATTCTTCTTTTCCCGCAAATGATCGGCACTTTTTTGGCGCGCTTCACGTCTCCTATTATAATGAAAATTTCTAGCGCGCTAATTTCATTTACGCAGACCTCATTGCTTTATGCGGTGTTATATTTTATTTTAGTATTTGTTTTCACTTACTTCTATACGGCTGTCACTTTTGATCCCGAGGCTCTTTCCACGAACCTGCAAAAAAACGGAGCATTCATTCCGGGTATTCGTCCGGGCGCGTCAACTTCCGAGTACATTTCAAAAGTCCTCATCCGCATTACACTTCTCGGCGCGGTCTTTTTAGGATTTATTGCCATACTGCCACTGATTATGCAGCACTTAACTGGCATTACCACTCTCGCCCTAGGCGGTACATCCATTCTCATCGTAGTGTCCGTCGTCCTCGATCTCATAAAAAAAGTAGACGCGCAGATCTCCATGCGGGAGTATTAGTTTTCTTTTCACTTTTATGAAAAAGGAAAAAATAGAAATCTTGATGACCGGTGGAACCATTGACTCTAATTGGAATGGTATTGCAGATACTACCACGATTAATACTCACTCAGCAATTCCCAAATACTTTAAAGGGCTGATTATTTACCCGGAGATAAAATTTAATGAAATTTGCATGAAAGATAGTCGACAAATGAATCAGCGAGATATTAATAATGTATTAAAAGCTGTTGAAAATAGTGAGGCTAATAAAATTATTATTACTCACGGCACATATACAATGCCGGACACCGCTAAATTTATTGAAGCAAATATAAAACGCAAAGGGCAAACAATTGTTTTTACAGGTTCTATGATTCCCTTGGAAGGATTTTATCCCACAGATGCGACATTTAATTTAGGGTTTGCCCTTTCAAAATCTCAAGAGTTGCCACCCGGTATTTATTTATGTATGAATGGCGACACATTTACCCCACAGGAAGTTGCTAAAAATTTAGGAGAGGGTAAGTTCTACTCTATATTCAAAAAAAACAATAAAAATATTTCTTAGATATATTTAACTTATTTTTTTGTATTCCTCGATTGCTTTCAGAATATCTCTGGTTACCTTTTGCACTGACTGATTACCATTGATTATTCTTAATTTCTGTAAATTCCGGAAATATTTTACCGTTTTGCCGACTTGATCTTTGTGCCATTTTATCCGCGTTTTTATGAGTTTTTTGGTATCAAATATTTTATAAATTTCTTTCATATTTCCGGCACTTCGTTTTATTGAACGTTTGTAAACTACTTTGTCAGGCAAAGTCATATATAATGCCATAAAATCTTGGCCAACTCTTTCAAGAATCTTCTTTACAAGTTGTGCTTCCGGTTTAAGCCGCGGAGTACCCAAGAAAAGCAAATCTTTATTTTTTGGCTTATTTTTTATTTCTCTAATCAAAAATTTTTGCAACAGGATAGTGGGCAGCGGTTTGCCTTTACCTGTAGTGCGCCTCGCCCAGGCGCCATTTTTACTTTTTTCTTTCAATAGTTTGCGCGAGTATACACCGGACTCAATAAATTTTAGCGCGAATTTCTTTTTTAGAATATTGGCCTGAGTTTCCTTACCCGAAGCAATCATTCCCAGAAGCACTAGGTTAAATCCAAGTTTTTTCATAATAAAATTATTCTATTACAATAACCTTGATTATTCAAGCTATATTTTGTATTGTTTAGATATGCAACCGCAGACTTATATATTTTTTGGAATAGTGGGCTCGGGCAAGGGGACGCAGGTGAAGCTCTTGCAGGGTTTTCTTAAGAAAGACGGTAGAGAATGCGTCTACATTGGCACTGGAGAAATTTTTAGGAAACTAATAGAGTCAGACAATGAAAACGCGCAAGTTTTGAAGCAGATGATAAATGCGGGAAAACTGATCTCCGATTCTGATACAAATAAACTTGTTGCAGATGCCGTAAAATCCCATTTTTCTCCGGACAAACATTTACTTTTTGATGGATATCCGCGGACTGTTCCCCAATCGCAATATTTTGCGACCCTGATGAGAACTCTTCCGAGGAAAGACATAAAAATTATTTACTTAGAGTTGTCCAAAGAGGAAGCGATGAAGCGCAATCTGCTTCGCGGCAGGCACGATGATACTCCCGAAGGTCTCGCCAAAAGATTTGATGAATATGTAAACAATGTAGTTCCGGCTATGAATTATTTTAAAAATAAAGAAAATTACGTTATTTACTCCATCAACGGCGAGCAAACAGTCGAAAATGTGCATAAAGACATTATTAAAGCCCTAGGATTTTAAGATGGACGAAACAATCATAATTTCACTTGGCGGATCGTTAATCATACCTGACAATATAGATGTAAATTTTTTGAAAAGTTTCAAAACTTTAATTCTGGAACATGTGGCAAAGGGCAGAAAGTTTGTGATTATCACGGGAGGAGGCAAACTCAATAATAGATATAATGAAGCGGCGAAAACTCTTGGAAATCCGACAGACGAAGACTTGGATTGGATTGGCATTGCATCTTTAAAATTAAACGCGGAACTACTGCGGGTTGTATTTAGTGAATATGCTCATAATAAAGTAATTCCCGATCTTTCATCCAAGCTTCCATCCGAGAAACCGATAGTGATCGGCTCGGCTTACGAGCCCGGGCACAGTTCTGATTATGATGCGATTTTAGCTGCGAAGAGTATTGGAGCAAGGAAGCTGATTAATTTGTCCAACATTGATTATGTTTATGATTCGGACCCTAAGAAAAATCCAAACGCCAAAAAGATTGAGCAAATTTCTTGGACGGATTACAGGAAGATAATTCCAAAAGTTTGGACTTCCAGACTCCATTCTCCTTTTGACCCCACCGCGTCAGAAGTAGCACAGAGGGAGGGGATAGAGGTGATCATTATGAACGGCAAGCCTATTGATAATCTGGCAAAATGCTTAAATGCAGAAAAGTTTTTAGGGACAATAATTTCTTAAATATGAAACTCTTTCTTAGTTTGAAACTTTTTAAATAAATATGATAATCATTAAAACACCAGAAGAAATAGAAATACTGCGGGAAGGCGGTAAAAATTTGGCGAAGGTTTTGAATGCGGTCAGCGATATGGTGGCGCCGGGAGTTTCAACTAAAGATTTGGATTTATGCGCAGAGAAATTGATTCGTGAATTGCGGGATACTCCGGCTTTTTTAAATTATCGCCCTGCCGGCGCGAAAGTGCCTTTTCCGGCGTCGCTATGCGTCTCGGTGAATGATGAAGTTGTGCACGGCATTCCGAGTTTAAAGAGAATTTTAAAAGAAGGCGATATTGTTTCTCTTGATTTAGGACTAAAACACAAAGGGCTTTTTACGGACATGGCGATTACCCTTCCAGTGGGAAAAATAAGTGCTTCGAGCCAAAAACTTATAGATATAACGAAGCGGGCACTGCAAATAGGCATCGATGTTGCCCGCTCTCCTAACACAATCGGCGACATCAGCCATAGCATAGAAAATTTTATTCATTCACAAAAAGGTAATATTTACGGTATCGTGGAAGTTCTTTCCGGGCACGGCGTGGGTCGGAGAATCCACGAGGATCCATACATTCCTAATTTTGGCAAAAAAGGTAGTGGAGAAAAATTAATTCCCGGTATGGTAATAGCTCTGGAGCCGATGATAAATCTCGGCATAAAAGATGTAACCATCGATGACGATGGCTACACTTTCCGAACCGCGGACGGCAAAGTGAGTGCGCATTTTGAGCATACTGTCCTTATTACTGAGGGCAAGGCGGAGATTTTAACTAAAACTTTTTAAAGCTCTCACAAGTCTAAAAAAAATTCAAACTTGCTAGTCTTTATGTTATTATTATAACAATGAATCCATCCTTTATTAAGGAAATGCCTAAGTTTAAGACTCCCGAAGAGGAACTTCTGTATTTGCGCGCTCATGTCGCGAAACGTGAGGAAGAGCTAATAAAAGTAGGACATTTTGAAAATGCGAAAGAAAACGCCGCACGGGACATAATAGGAGCTTACAAGGATGTTCCAGCCGAAAATGTTGTGCATAAAAGCAACATCATAAGCAAAAAAGAAGCGGAGGGCATCATACTTGCCTTAAAACCAGAGCCTCACGATAGTGTGATGGAGGAGCTTCTCGGCATTGTCATCACCAAGGGAATTCGAAATGCTCTTTCTGTGTGCGAAGCGATGGGTAATCCTCATGTCGAAGATGATTTTCACCGGATTCTTATTCAATATTTAAAGACCGGACAGCTGATTTCCGGACTTAAAGAGGGCACGCCCCTGTATAAATCTCTTAATATGACCCTTTTTGAAATAACACTTCCGCCGCCAACCGACGAGGCCGACAAGTCCAAGGGTTTTAAAGAATTTATCGGCGCAATGGAACAATTTTATGCCGGAATGCAGTCTATTTCTTCCGACCGGAAGAACGAGAAAGAAATTTATTTTACTCTCGAAGTGGCGCTCGCGGAGGGTAGTGATGAAGTAGTGATTTACGCGGGAATTCCAAATAAACATATCTCGCTTTTTGAAAAACAGATTTTGGCGTTTTACCACGACGCGAAAGTCCGAGAGGTTGCGGACGATTATAATGTTTTCAATGTCGGAGGCGGGTCAGTCGGAGCTTATGCCACTCTCTCCGAGCGTGGCGTGATGCCTATCAAGACCTATGACAATCTTGAGCATGACCCTATGAATACCATTCTCAATGTTTTTTCCAAGCTAAAAACTGTAGGCGAGGGAGCGGCGATTCAGCTCGTGGTCGCGCCCGCCGGCGACAAATTCATAAATGAATTTCATATGATTTTGGACGACGTGAAGGACGGAATGTCCGTAAAACACGCGGCGGATAATTTTTACAAATTCAACAGAGCATTTATGAAAGCTGGCAAGGACCTTTTGTTCGGACATAAAGCTAAAAGCGAAGAAGACAGCAAAGAAAAATACATGAAAGGCAGACGTGCGGTGGATGAGGGAGCGGCAGAGAAAATAGGCAACAAAATAAAAAGCACTATTATGGCGACTAATATCCGCATTATTGCCTCCGGAGCGACAAAAGAGCGCGCGGAGGCAATACTCGGAGAAGTAAAGTCTTCCTTTAATCAATTTTCCGAGGCAGCCAGCAACTCGTTCATACTCGAGGAAGCAAGGGGAAGCGATTTAAAACAGCTTTTTCACGACTTCTCTTACCGTTCTTTTTCGAAAGATTTTATCATCCCACTAAATTTAAAAGAGCTGGCTTCGGTCTTTCACTTCCCGGTCGGCATAGGAAGCCAGCCGCAGTTAAAAGAAGCTAAGGCCGGCATCGCTCCCGCGCCGATCGAGATTCCGCAAGAGGGAATTCTGCTTGGCATTAATAGTTACCGGGGACGCGACACGGAGATCCACATGGCTCGCGAAGACCGGATGAGACATTTTTACGTGATTGGTCAGACTGGTACAGGAAAAACGAACATTATGCTCAATATGATTACTCAGGACATAAAAAACGGCGATGGATGCTGTTATATCGACCCGCACGGCACGGACATTCAAACTATTCTTTCACGTATTCCCAAAGAACGCATTGACGATGTTATTTATTTCGACCCGGCTTATACTGCGCGGCCGATGGGACTGAACATGCTCGAGTATGATCCCAAATATCCGGAGCAGAAAACTTTCGTGGTGAACGAAATGATGGGAATTTTCAATAAACTTTTTGACATGAAGGTGGGGGGCGGGGCGATGTTTGAGCAATATTTCAGAAATAGCGCGTTTCTGGTCATGGAGGACCCGGAGTCCGGCTCGACCCTGCTCGAGATTACCAGAGTCCTGGGAGACAAAGAATTCCGAGATATGAAATTGGCGCGCTGCAAGAATCCGATCATCAAGCAATTCTGGGTTTCCGCTGAACAGACGACCGGCGACCAGTCACTCGCGAATTTCGTACCCTATATTTCTTCCAAATTTGATAACTTTATCAGCAATGACATCATGCGTCCGGTGGTGCTTCAGCAGAGTTCCGTTTTCAATTTCCGGAAAATTATGGACGAGAAGAAAATTCTCTTAGTGAACCTTTCCAAAGGCCGACTGGGGGACATTAATGCAAACTTGATCGGGCTGGTACTCGTCGGCAAAATTCAGATGGCTGCGCTCTCCAGAGTGGATATGTTCGGCAAAAGGATGGAAGATTTCTATCTCTATATTGACGAATTCCAAAATGTCACGACGGATTCCATCGCTTCCATTTTATCCGAAGCGAGAAAGTATCGGCTTTCGCTAAACATCGCGCATCAATACATCACCCAGCTGCAAGAAGGTATCAAAAATGCCGTTTTCGGCAACGTCGGCTCCATGGCGGTGTTCCGCGTGGGCACCGAAGACGCCACCTTTCTCGAGCCTAAATTCAAGCCGATTTTTACCGCTCAAGATATCACTAAACTGGACAATTTCAATGCCTATATGAGCGTACTGGTCAAAGGCCAGCCGACTAAACCCTTTAATCTTATAACTCTCGCGCCAGAGGCAGGTAATCCTAGTATCGTTGATTCCCTAAAAGAACTTTCTTACGTCAAATACGGCCGCGACCGCGCCGAAGTAGAAGCCGAAATCATGGGGAGGTATAAATCTTTGGAGTAGCATGGAAGAATTTGAGATAAAATTTCTTGAGGTTGATGTGCTAAAGTTGGAGAAGAAACTTTTGGAAATCGGCGCAAATAAAGTAGGTGAGTATGCTTATAGCCGTGCTCTTTTTGATTACCCCGATTTACGGATGAAGAAAGTAGATTCTTAGATAAGACTCAGAACTGATGGAAAGGAATCAACTCTGACATATAAAAAAACCATTAAAGAAAAATCGGATGATATAAGCTCACAGGATATCGGCATGAAAGAAATAGAAGTTATTGTTGACAGCTATGAACAAACCTTAAAGCTTCTTACGAGTATTGGGCTGATAATGAAGCGAGAAGAAAAAAATAAAAGGATACGTTATGTAAAAGGCGATATAGTTTTCGACATAGATTCTTGGCCGTTTATTCCTATATATCTTGAAATTGAATCAAGTTCTCATAAAAAATCAGGACAAGCTGCTCGCGAACTTGGCTTGAATCCCTCTGATGGTCTGATCTGTTCAAGTGGGGCAGTTTACAGAAAATACGGTTTTAATGTAGACGATTATTCTTCCATAACTTTTGAAAGAATGATAAAAAAATAGTTTTGCAATTTTATTTTTTTCTGATAAGATAGTTGTTATGAAGCATCCAAAAGAGGAAAGAACATATGTGATGTTAAAGCCGGACGGTGTCAGGAAAGGGCTCACCGGTGAAGTTATCGCTCGTTTTGAACAGCGAGATTTAAAAATTGTGGCTCTAGAAATGTTTCAGCCATCGCATGATCAGATTGATACTCATTATCCGAAAGATGAAGAATGGATTACCAGGCTTGGGAAAAAGACCCTCTCCACATATGAGAAATACGGCTATGACGCGCTGCTTGATTTTGGCACTATAGAACCTGAAAAAATCGGTCCGGAAATTCGCAAATGGCTAATAGATTATATGAAATCAGCTCCACTGGTAAAGATGGTGGTGCAGGGAATACATGCGGTTGACGTTGTTCGAAAGATTGCAGGTCCTACAATGCCATATTTAGCAGAAGTAGGCACCATTCGCGGGGATTTCTCAATTGACTCACCGGCTCTGGCCAACAAGGAAAAGCGCGCAGTGATGAATATCATTCACTGTTCGGAAACTCCCGCAGAAGCCGAACATGAGATCAAACATTGGTTCGGAGACAAAAAAACTTACGACTATAAACGTTTCGGCGTGGATGAATAAGAAAAAGAAAATCAAGCTAATTCTTGGTTCCGCCTCTCCCTTTCGTAAGAAGCTTTTAGAAGAGGCGGGTTTTGTTTTTGATGTAAAGACAGCTGATATAGATGAAAAACAAATACGCCATGAAGATTTTAAGAAATTAGTTTTGAGGCTTGCTCTGGCAAAGCTCAAGGCAATTCTTGCGAAAAATAAATTTAATAAAAATACAATTGTAATAACTTCCGATTGGGTGGCGTCTTATAATGGAGAATTGAGAGAAAAACCAACTTCAAAAGAAGAAGTTATTGCTTGGCTTAAAGAATATCCAAAAGGAAAAACAATAGCTTATTGTTCAATTGTAGTTCATCATGTCGGACTCAAAAAGACTCTAAAAGCTGTCGACACCTCTTCCATAATCTGGAGAAAGATACCCGACCGCGTTATTTATCTATTAGCAGATGAGCCTAGTACCTATAAAGCTGCCGCCTTTAACGACAGATCTTTTTTCCATTATGTGAAAAGCTTGGAAGGCTCCATCGATACCGTTATCGGTGTTCCCGTGAGAATTTTGGAAGATTTTTTGCAAGAATTAGGGTATTTTGAATAAATCTCATGATTAAAGTAATTATTTTTGATGCAGACGGGGTTCTAATTCCCCATAAAAGGAAATTCAGTGTGACACTTGCGGAGAAACATGATATTTCCATAGAAAAAACTCTTCCATTTTTTAGTGGACCTTTCCAGGACTGCTTAGTTGGCAATAAAGATTTAAAAGAAGCTATTTCTCCCCATTTAAAAGAATGGGGTTGGAATAATGGTGTAGAAGCTCTTTTGGATTATTGGTTTCAGCTTGAACACAACATTAATATGGAATTAGTTGATTACATTCAAGGATTAAGAAGCCAAGGAGTTAAATGTTTTCTTGCAACTAATAATGAAAAGTATCGTTTTCAATATATACTCGATAAAATGGGCTTTAGAAACATGTTCGACGCAACTTATGCATCCGCTCATCTGGGTCATAAGAAATCAAATAAAGAATTTTTCTCAAAAATATTTAAAGAACTAAAAAATATAGACAAAAATGAGGTACTTTTTGTTGATGATGATATTGAAAATATAAAAAGCGCAAAAGATTTCGGCATTTACACAGAATTATACACTTCTATAAAAAATTTAAAGAAAAAACTTTCACTATTAAATTCAATCTAATTCAAAAACAAAAAATCCCCCCTGTCTAGTTGCTTATCTGTCCACCCTTGCTATACTTTCAGCAGGGTTATTTCCGATTATTACCTAGAACACTAATTTATGGGAGTTTCGATCGGGTGCAGCCCTCGGTTGCATGCGTCTGACACCCACCTAAGCTAAAAGCTATGGTAATACATCAGAAATAGTCCTAAGAAGAACTCCGCGAACTCATTTTTGGGGCGGATTTTTTCTTAAAAAATGGATACAGCACTATAATGGATAGCAAAAAGCTCGTAAAACGCCTGATATATCTCATTCTTTTTATTTTAATAGTGAATTTTTTCGCGAATGAGTTTTCGTGGTACTATCTAGTTTGGAATCTTGATATGATAATGCATTTTCAGGGCGGTATTTGGGCTGGACTCGCGATTATCTATCTTTTCCCGCCCAAAGCTTATTCTATTGATTCGGTTTTAAAAATATTATTGGCAGTATTCTTTATCGGAGTCGGATGGGAAGTGTTTGAAATATTAGTCAATGAGACAATCGCCCGAAATCCTTTTAATTCACTCGATACCATGTCCGATATTTTCTTTGATCTCTCTGGTGGCGCGACAGCAGTTTTATATTTCTTTAAAAGAATTATGCATGATAGTGAAATTGCGGTATAATCCTATTGATGCCAAGTACTGCCAAAATAACTTTTTGCGGGGGAACGAGCACGGTGACCGGGGCGAATTTTCTGTTGGAAGCGGACGGTAAAAAAATTTTGGTGGATTGCGGACTTATTCAGGGAATGAAAATAGCCGATGATATAAACTGGGATCCTTTCCCTTATGACTCCAAAACAATCGACATGCTTTTTGTTACGCATGCTCATATCGATCACGTGGGGCGCATTCCGAAACTTATTAATGAAGGATTCCGCGGGAAAATTTATTCTACAATACCCACCAAAGCGCTCGCTCTACCGATGATGGAAGATACGGCGGGCATTTTATCTCAAAATCTCGAACTTCACCTGGATAAAATTTTTACCGCTGAGAATATAAAAACTGCGCTTTCAATTTGGCAGGGTTTTGAATATCACGAGACAATTAAAATAACTGAAAATCTACTGGTTTCCTTTTTGAACGCCGGGCACATACTGGGTTCCGCAATGGTTTTATTTGTTTGTAATGGCAAAAAGATTCTCTTTACGGGAGATTTAGGCAACAGCCCTTCAATGCTACTTCCTGATACCGAAAAAGTCACCGACATAGATTATTTGGTGATGGAATCTGTTTATGGTGATAGAAATCATGAGTCCCGGGATGTCCGAAGAAAATTTTTAGAGGAAACAATCGAGGATAATTACAAAAGGAAAGGAACTCTCGTTATACCGACTTTTTCCCTAGAGCGCTCCCAGGAGCTTCTGTTTGAGCTTAATGATTTGGTGGAAAATAATCGCATTCCGATAATGCCTATTTTTTTTGATTCTCCTCTGGCGATTCGCTTGACGGAGATTTTTAAGCAATATAAAACTTATCTAAATGAGAATGCGCAAAAGGTAATGAAGAGCGACAAATATTTATTTGATTTTTCGGGACTGCATAATACCCTGAAATCAGAAGAATCAAAATTGATCGGCACGGTGCCAAATCCAAAAATAGTTATCGCGGGAAGCGGAATGTCGACTGGCGGGCGCATCGTGCACCACGAAAGACACTATTTACCGGACCCGAACAACACCCTGCTGCTCACCGGATACCAAGCTGTTGGAACTCCCGGCCGTTTGATTCAAGAGGGACTAAAGACAGTGCGCATAACCGGCGAAGATGTCGTCGTGCGGGCGCATATTGTGACAATTACGGGGTACTCAGGACACAAGGATTCAGACGGCTTATTGAGTTTTGTTGAAGATACGCAAGATACGGTCAAGAAAGTTTTTGTGGTCATGGGTGAGCCGAAGTCCGCGCTGTTTTTAGTGCAGAAACTTAGAGACAATCTGGGAATTGATGCAGAAGCGCCGGAATACGGGAGCAGCGCAATACTCGATTGCTAGCAAATCATTTATTCCCCAAAGATCGTAGAAACATAAATTTTGTAGTGGTTTCGAGCCTGTCGAGGCGAGAATTTCAGGATTTTTTGAGACTCATTGTCATTTGAAAAATCCGTATCTGAAAAAGTTATGCTTCGACGATTTTGAGAAAGAGTTTTGAATTTATGATACAATATCCGTATGGATTCCTTTTTGAATTCCAATATTAAGCATGGGCACAACCAGATAAAAATCTGCGTCTCGGGCGCAGCCGAGACGGGACATTGCGGGGTTGGCGCATTAGACAAAGCGAAAGAGCTCGGACGCGAAATTGCCCGACAGGGAATAGTATTGGTAACAGGTGCGACGACTGGATTTCCGCTCTGGGTCGCTATGGGGGTCAAGGAGATTGGCGGAATGTCTGTTGGAATTTCTCCGGCAGCCTCGGAGCGCGAGCATGTGGAGGTTTACAAGCTTCCGCTGGATTACATGGATTTGATTATGTACACCGGTTTTGGTTATGCTGGACGTGATATAATGCTGACCCGCTGTTCTGATGCGGTTATTTGCGGCTGTGGTCGCATCGGCACGATCCATGAATTTACTATCGCCTTTGAAGACGGCAAGCCGATTGGTATTTATGAAGGTCCCTGGGAAATGGGTGGAGAATTACAGGATATCTTTAAAAAGAGTTACCGGCCAAATGCCAAAATTGTAATCGGAGATGACCCCAAGAAACTTTTAGAAAATGTTATTACTCTCATTAGAAAAGATAAAATTGCTGAGTATAAAACTTCGAAAGATTCTGTTTCTGATACAAACTAGGAAATAGAAAGGAAAAGTTTTTTAAACGCTTACAGGCAAAAACCTTTCCCTTTCTATTTTACAGATTCTAAAACTTTAGCAAAAGTCGTGGGATGATGTTCGGCTAATTCTGCGAGGATTTTGCGATCAATCAATATTTTTTTCTTATTAAGACCATCGATTAGTCTGGAATAAGTCGTGCCTAGCTCTCTTGCGCCCGCGTTTATTTTTATGTTCCAGAGTTTCCTATTGTGTGATTTCTTGTCTTTTCTGTGAGCGAAAGCGTAATTTCCTGCGTGCAGCAGCGCCTCCTTTGCCTGACGTTCTTTCGAGCTGCGCCCATGGCGAAATCCCTTTGTTTGCTTTAAGACACTTCTCCTTCTTTTTAATGCATGAACTCCTTTTTTTACTCTAGTCATAAAAAATCAATTACGAATTGTTAATTATTAATTAAGAATTTAAATTCTTAATTCTTAATTCTAAATTGCTAATTCAGTTAAACGGCATTAAGTGGCTCCTGGGCTTGTTTTTAATGACAAAATTCTGACCTTTTTTTCCGGCCAGCTGCGTGGTGCGCGACTGCTTTGCGTTGAAATGATTGAAACCCGGTCTGCGGGAAATTATCTTGCCGTTCCGCGTGATTTTTAATCTTTTTGAATATGATTTATTTGTTTTCATTCCTTTCATCTGGCTTTTTCAATTGTGGTTGTTAAACCCTTAGGACCCTTTTTATAGGCATCGGATATTTTATAATTTTCAGTAATCAGATGTAATACTCTATCTAAACGCTCCCGCAAAAATTTTTCATCCATATACTTCGCGCGACCGGCGAGGTATAGTTCAACTTTAACCCGATGTCCTTCCTTTATCCATTTGGAAGCGGCTTTCGCTTTTAATTCCAAATCATGATCTCCGGTTCCTATTTTTATCTGAATTCCCTTGGTCTCTGTTCTGCTTCCGCTAGCTTTGGATTTCTTTAATTTTTTATTAGTCTCGTATTGATATTTACCAAAATCCATTATCTTTGCAAGTGGGGGAGTTGCATTCGGTCCTATCTCAATTAAATCCAAACCCATGTTTTGAGACATCTCCAATGCGTCTTTGATGCTTAAAACTCCTAGATTTTTATTTTCACTGTCTAGAACCCGCAGTTCGCTAGAGCGTATTTGGTTGTTTATTCTTTCGCGCAATTTATAAATTAATATACTTGGACCATAGAAATATAGCTTACTCCATCTTGGAAGTCAATATTGTTGACATCTTAAGTCTGGGGTATATAATTTAGCCATGAATATAGAAAATGGATGGGCAAAACATGTTGAGAAAGATAAGAAAATAAGGGAGGAAGTAGAGATAGAAAAAATGCTAGTAGGAATTGATGAACTTTTTCCTAAGTATTCTCGCTTAAAATTTGTGGTTTCAGGATCCGATTATCCAAGAGAAAGAGAAGCTCTCAAGAAAAGCGCCTCTTTTTTTATTGGGCATCCTGAACATGTTAAGTGGTTAAAAATTTATTTAGAAGAATCAAAAGCGAAAATGAAAGCGGTTGTGCCTGGAGGGGATTTGAGTATATTAAGTGATATGAATAAATGGAGAGAAGGTTTTCCTGAAAAGGACTTGATTATAAAAACAGCGCGAGAGATACGAAATGGATTTCTTGAAAAAGATTTTGAGGAAGAACCAACAAAGATTTCTTAAATATATACTAACTAAAAAACACTCATCGGGTGTTTTTTAGTTATGTTAAGATAAGGTTATGGCTCATTATGCGGAAAATAGAAAAGCGAGATTTAATTATGAAATCCTGGAAAAATACGAGGCGGGTATTGAACTTTTGGGTACCGAAGTCAAATCAGTGCGAGGAGGGAAAATGTCGCTCGACGGAGCCTTCGTGATTATCCGTGGGGGAGAAGCTTATTTGATTAATGCGAATATTCCGCCCTATCAATTAAAAAATGCGCCGAGGGATTATGATCCTCTTCGCAATAGAAAACTATTGCTCACCAAGAAAGAAATTGCCGAGCTCGGGGGAAGCGAGAAAAACAAGAGTTTGACAATTGTGCCACTTTCAGTGTACAATAAGGGCAGGAAAATAAAGGTAGAAATTGCCTTAGTGAAAGGCAAGAAAAAATACGACAAACGCGAGTCACTTAAAAAACGAGACACGGAACGTGAGATTAGAAGGGAAATCAAAGAACATTGATAAAGAAAAATGTTGAAACATAGCTTTTTTCGGTACGGATTTTTCAAAAGAGTCTAGCCTTATAAAATCCTGAAGTTCTCGGCCCGTCAACCTATAACCCCCAAAAAAGCTATATTTCAGCATTTTTCATAAATGGGGATGCAAGGCATAGACAGTAGGCCCAATGTAATGATGCATACCGAGTGTGGACGCTAATCTCGTAAAACTTCGTCCAATAGCTTAATTGCAAAATTAGCTTCCAAAGTTAAAGTGGCAGTCTCTCCATACTTCCGTATGAAGGACTTCGCTTTCGCTTCCGTCAGCGCTTACGCGTAACGGATGTCTCTCTTATAGACTTCCGATATATAAGGGCAGGCATAACATTATCGGGATAGGAGAAAGACTGCTCTGGCTTTCTTCCGAAACAAAGGAGCTCGATTAAAAAATATTTGGCTCGCTTAAGAATTTTTTAATCTAAACAAAAAAGCGCGCTATGTATGTAGACTTCTCAGCATTAACCTTCTGCACGGGGATTCGATTTCCCCCATCTCCACAACCAAAATAAGACTGCCTGAACTGCAGTTTTATTTTGCGTTGCTGACAACATAAGAGGCAAATCGAATAGTCGTTTTTTTTGGCGTAGATTTATAGAACCTCTGAAGAATCGGGGGGTGTTACGTCAGTGGCATCAGGCGTGATGCCTGAGTCAGTATCGGGAGGAGTTTGTGTGCCGATAGGAGTATTAGTATTTGAAGAATCAGGGGGTGTTACGTCAGTGGCATCAGGCGTGATTCCTGAGTCGGTGCTAGTTGTCGTTTGTGTGTCGATGGGAGTATTTATAATTGTTTCCGGCGATGCCTCCGGAGTTGGAGTGCGAGGGCGGATGACGGGAGGTTTCAAAGGAACAGGAGGAACAGGCAGAGACGGAGGCACTGGTCTCTTTATTTCTGATGCTTCGCGTACGGCAATAGCGGAGAGATTGGTGCCGGAGGCTTCACCCGAAATAATGACCGTGACATACATGCCATCCACAATTTCCAAATTATTGGGATCGGGTCGCTGAACGCGGACAGGCGAAGACGCAGAGCGTTTCTTTAATTTAGGATTCTTGGCTAACAGTTTTGCCCTCTCACTTTCTCGCCTTGCAAGAGATGCTTCAAGTTTGGCATCCCCCGCTGCCTGCTTTTCTTTTATGAGATCGGTGGAAACGGTGTAGATCTGACCATCGGGTGTGGTCAAAGTAAAAGCGTTGGCAGAAGCATCGGCATTAGAGACAGTGCCGCTAAGGCTGGTGTAAACGGGGCGGGCGGAAGCACCTTTTTTATGACTTATCCTAGCCGCAGATGCCACTCCCGCGATTACAACAGTCAAAATGATTAAAACGGCAAGAGCGCTAATTTTTGTTTTTTTCATATTTTCCATAATGTAATGACTTACGTCGAAATTATACCAAATAAAATAATGGAAGTGAATGTGCATATCTCTACTAATAGTTTTTTCTGGTGATTTTCGCCGTTTTATGCTATTATCTCTCAATGGATTTTAATTTTCTCAATAATAAAGACAAAGTGAATAAAAGCAAAAAGCCAAAAAGGGGAGCTAATTTTTCCAGCAGTATCGCAGGCGCGATACTTATTTTCATGCTTATTACGGCAGTGTATTTAGTCGTCTCGGATAGCACTAAAGATGTTCCGGAAATACCGATTTCAGATTTGGCTAAGAGCGTTCAAGCGGGAGAAATAAAAAAGATTGTGGTTGAAGGCGACAAACTTTCTATTACTTATAACAATGAGGAAATTAAGAGTGCTAAAAAAGAAGTAGGGTCCACACTTTCGCAGACGCTTTTTAATTATGGTGTCAGCAGTGAAGCTCTGGCAAAAACAGAAATAGAAATAAAAGACGAAAGCGGATTTATGTTTTTACTTCTAAATTCGCTTCCATTTTTATTGCCGATACTTTTTATTTTAATTTTCTTTTGGTATCTCTCTCGGCAGGTCAAAGGCGCCGGCATGCAGGCGCTTTCTTTCGGCCAATCCAAGGCGCGCATCACGGACCCGAATGATAAGAACAACCGGGTTACTTTCAAGGATGTAGCCGGATGCCGCGAGGCGAAAGAAGAATTAAAAGAAATCGTGGATTTTTTGAAAAGTCCAAAGAAATTTCTGGACATTGGAGCCAGAATTCCTAAAGGAGTAATACTCACCGGAGCTCCGGGAACGGGAAAAACTTTGCTGGCTAGGGCCGTCGCCGGAGAAGCCGGTGTACCATTCTTCCACCTCTCCGGAAGCGAGTTTGTGGAAATGTTTGTTGGTGTCGGCGCCTCCCGGGTGCGGGATCTTTTCAAAATGGCCAAGAAAGCGGCTCCCGCCATAATCTTCGTGGATGAGATAGATGCGATCGGACGGACGCGCGGAGGAGGTTTTGGCGGAGGAAACGATGAGCGCGAGCAGACCTTGAATCAAATACTCGTGGAAATGGACGGCTTCGAGCCGAATGACAAGGTGATAGTGATGGCCGCGACTAACCGACCGGACGTGCTGGACCCGGCGCTCGTACGCCCCGGACGTTTTGACAGGAAAGTCGTCTTGGATTTGCCGGATCGATCTGATCGGGAGGAAATATTAAAAATCCACGCCGTGAAAAAACCGCTGGCGGAAGATATTAATTTAAAATTAATTGCGGAACGCACCCCTGGATTTTCCGGAGCGGATCTGTATTCGCTCATGAATGAAGGCGCGATATTGGCTGCTCGTGAAAACCGAAAAAAAGTATTTCAATTTGATCTGATTCGAGCGATTGAAAAAGTTATGCTGGGACCCGAGCGCAAAAGCCATTTGCTCTCAAAAAAGGAAAAAGAAATTACCGCGTATCATGAAGCGGGTCATGCGCTCGTGGCCTCGGTGCTTGCTCACGCTGATCCGGTGCACAAAGTTTCCATCATCGCGCGCGGAAATGCCGGAGGATATACTTTGAAATTGCCTCTTGAGGAGAAACGTTTGCAATCCAAAGCCGAATTCATTGATGACATCGCAATGTCCTTGGGAGGTTATGTGGCGGAGAAAATGGTTTTTGGAGATATTACCACCGGACCATCCTCGGACTTACAAATGGCGACGAGCTTAGCTGCTGCCATGGTCACCCGCTTCGGAATGTCGGATCTCATCGGACCTATCGCCCTCGTCCATGGAGGCGGCCGGCCGCAGTACGGCGAGGCGGTAGAAAAAGAATACTCCGAAGCGGTTTCGATGAAGGTTGACGCGGAAGTTTCCAGAATAATAAACGACGGATTAAAATCCGCCGAAAAAGTATTGACTGAACATCGGAAAGCTTTTGACGCTATCGCATTACGGCTGATTGAAGTTGAAACTCTAGAGCAGGAAGAATACGAAAAAATATTAACTGCGCATGGGATACTTCTAAAAAAGAAAGAAGTTCCGACGTAAAGTTGGAATCCCTCTTGGTTTCCGCAGGTGGGAAGAATAAAGAAATCTAAAATTGTGTTTTAGCCTTATTTTGCTATAGTTATTGTTGTTAGTTTTCCGCCTGTAGCTCAGTTGGTTAGAGCATCGAGCTTATACCTCGAGGGTCCTACGTTCGAATCGTAGCAGGCGGACAATTAAAAGTTTATGGGATAAAGTTTTAATTGTCCGCGGGCGCAGGCGCGATGGCGCAGAGCCGGGGTCGCGCAAATTTTCAGCAGAAAATTATGCGTGACGGACAACATAAAATTTCCCGAAGAATCGGTCGGGGCTTTAAACATTTTCTGGTATAATCAATAGATGTCTTTAATGCATACGGGTTTATTGATCTTAGCAGTATCTGCCGTAGCCATTGCAGATGTTTTTCTGAAAAAGACTCAAACTCTTGGAAGCATGAGCAAGGCTATATCAAGTCCGTGGATGTTAATCGCAGTCGTTCTGTATTTAGTGCAGATTTTTTTCTTTACGTATCTTTTTGTTTCGGGAGTAAAACTTATCAATGTCGGAATAATGCAAACAGTTTTATACGCAACAATTGTAGTTGTTTCCGGCGTTATATTTTTCGGGGAATCCATGACATCACTTCAAATTGCAGGAATATTTCTTGCTGTACTCGGAGTGATTTTTTTGAATTTTTAATTTTATTATAAATTTTACTCGAAATGGAATTCACCGGCTTTTTGTCGGACTTTTTGTTTGAGGAGGGGATATTTTAAAAGCTGCGGGTCTTCTTCGATCAGGCGGATGGCTTCGCTGCGGGCGGCTTCTACCATTTTGATATTTTTAATCGCTTCCATTCCGAGGTCGGTGATGCCCCACTGCTTGGTGCCCCCAAGTTCGCCGGCTCCGCGCAGGGTCAGGTCCAACTCCGCTAATTCGAAACCATTTTTAGCGGTTTTGAGAGCTTTTAGTCTTTGTATGGTCTTATCACTTTTCGCATCAGCGAAAATGTAGCAGTATGCCTGATGCGTGCTTCGTATCACGCGTCCTCGGAGTTGATGCAGTTGAGCCAGACCGAAACGTTCCGCGCCTTCTATTATTATTAAAGTGGCATTAGCAACGTTTACTCCCACTTCTACCACTGAGGTGGCGCATAGAATATTTATTTTGCCCTGCACGAATTCCTGCATAACATTTTCTTTCTCTGCTTTGCTCATCTGGCTGTGCAAAATGCCAATCTCATATTCTTTGAAAACCTCTTTTTTTAATCTTTTTGCTTCAGCAGTGACTGATTTCATTTCTAGAGAGGAATTGGATTGCCCTCTCGCTTTCCTCGCCGAGCCCGGCGCGCTCGGCGAGGGGTTTCGCCCTTCGCTCTCTCGCTTTCGCTCGAACCCTGCCCGCTCCGGGCTCAAAACCCGCTGCGAGGGCAATCCCAATTCCCCTTCCGCCTCCGCTTCCTCTGCTTCAAAAATCCTGGGACAAATCACATAAAGTTGTCGGCCGTTTTTTAATTCTTCTCTTATTTTTTCATAGGTTTCCTCGCGCTTATTGGGAGTGATTATTTCAGTGATAATTTCTTTTCTGCCGGGAGGCATTTCGTCAAGAAGTGAGAGGTCTAAATCGCCATAGATAGTGAGAGCGAGTGTGCGGGGAATGGGGGTGGCCGTCATCGAGAGCAAATGCGGGACAATGTTATCTTTTTTTACAAGCTTACTTCGTTGCGACGTGCCAAATCGATGCTGTTCATCGATCACGACCAGCGCCAAATTTTTAAATTTCACAGTTTTTTGGATCAGTGCGTGCGTGCCGATCAAAATTGGGATTTCACCATTTACCGTCCATTTTAAAAGTTGCGTGCGAGAGATAGTCGTCCAGCCTCCCGGGTTTACTTTTGAGGGAAATTTTCTGCACCCAGAGCCTGTAATCAGTCCGATGTTTATTGGAAGATGTGAGAAGTATTCCACGAAAGATTCGAAATGCTGGGTTGCCAGAATTTCAGTCGGCGCCATGTAAGCCACCTGTAAATTTCCAAAATTCTGCCCGTTAGGCCTTTGTTTTACTACCGAATAGCTAGCCGTCGCCGCGACGGCGGTTTTTCCGCTTCCGACATCGCCTTCCAATAACCGAGCCATCGGGAAAGTTTTTGCCATATCTTCTAAAATTGTGACGATTGACTTTTTTTGCGACTGTGTGGCATCAAAGGGGAATCTATTTAAGAATTCTTCCACGTTTTTCTTTTCGGCAACTATTTGGAAAGATTTATTTTTTCTATACTCAAATTTATCGTGCTGACGTTCGAGCTGGATGCAAAAAACTTCTTCAAAGGCAAATCTTTTTCTGGCAGTTTCCGCATTGGAGGAATTTTTTGGTTTATGAATCCAGATCAGAGCGGTTTTCAGAGCCGGTAAATTATATTTTTTTAATATATCTGTCGGGATATAGTCGGTGATATTTTCTAGAGTTTTTTCCCTGAATATTCTCTCAATCGCGTGATAAAACCACTTACTTGTTATCCCGCGAGTCTCCGCATAAATGGGGTAAGAAAATCCTGTATTGTCTCCTCTTTCATTGGTCGAGAAGAGCGTATCGTGCGAATCTATCGGCATATTCTTCATCTTTTCAAATTCCGGATTTGCCAAGTAAATACCGCCCTTGCCTGCCGTCACTTTTCCGGTTAATTTTACATTCGAATTATTAGGAATCATCTTAGCCAGATATGCCTGATTAAACCAGATAATTTTTATTTTGCCGGATAAGTCTTCTATAACACCATCCGCCATGGGGATTTTTGAGCGGAATCCTTTTTTAGTCTTTAATTTTGATATCTTGCCATAGATGGTAGCTATTTCTCCGGGGATTAAATCCGCAATCTTTTTCACCAGGCTAATGTCGCTGTAGCGGAGGGGGAAATGAAAAAGCAAATCCGCAACCGAAAAAAGTTTGAGCCTGTTTAGGGCTCTTTTTTGGTTTATATCCAGACGAAATTTAGCCTCCAATATATCAGATAGTTCCATTTGCAAATTATTATGCTATACTCAAGCCATGGATGCAATTATGCAGTCGCAACTTTTCTTCTTTATTTCTTCGCTCGGATTTATTGTTTTATGGGCGCTGGTGGCCGTATTTTTATTTTATCTCATCCGCACCACGAATACTTTTTCTCGGATTATGGGGAAAATAGAAAATGACATAAATTCCATCGGTGACACTACCAGGGAAATGGTGGAAGACATGAAAGATAGCGTCATTTTTAATTTTCTTTTTCGAAAAAAAAGAAGGCACCGTAAAGATTAATCCCATTAGGAGTCATTTAGTTAATTTAGCACACAGGAGATGTTATAATAAATTTAAGTATTGCAGTCGCATTATTAAAATTTAACTATGGAAATCTAAAGATTTCCTACTTCTAACGGGATGAAAAAAGAAATAAAAAAGGGAATGTCGGCAGGAAAAAAAGTCGCAATAGGAGCGGGAGTAGTGGCGGCCTCCGTGGCCACCGCGGGGGCGTATTATTTATTGGGACCAGATGCCAAGGAGCACCAGAAGAAAGCAATGGACTTGATGGTTAAGATGAATAAAGAAATAGCAAGGGGAATGAAAAAAGGTCAGAACACGACTATGTCCACGTATCATCGTGTTGTAGATTCGATATCCGAAAATTATGCTAAACAATACAAGGTTCATGAAAAAGGCATAAAAGCATTTGCTCAAAAATTAAAAAAGGAGTGGAAGGCCGATAAATAGAGTTTCAATTGAAGCGTGCTACGGCCGGCATTTGCGGAAGGTATGGGAGTCGAACCCATAGAGGAGTTTTAAAATCCTCACGGTTTAGCAAACCGTTGCCTTACCATTCGGCGCAACCTTCCATTTCTAATCTTTTCTAATATACACTAAATCATTAAAATAATGTATAGCGATCAAAAAGCAAGAATAGCTGACAACAAGACAAAGTTGCTTAATTTTGGTATTCTGGAGGCAAGACATTTATTAGTCATGAATTACGAAACTCGTTGCATGTATAGTTTTTACGAAACATTGCGCAGGCTGACGAGCCGAGCATAGCATAAAAATCAGCAGATTTTTATGTGTGTTGAGAAAAAACTACACCAAATAAGAGTTTCGTAATTCAAAATTATTATGAAACGAGCGCCAATTATTAAAAATAGAAAAAAACGGCTTACGGCCATGCAGAAGTTAGAACTTAATTCGCGTAACTTGAATTCGGCTGTTTCTACTCTCAAAGAGCAGAAAAAAAAAGTGAAGGCATTGCTGCTGCAGAGTCAAAAAATAAAAAAGGCGAGTGAAAACTATGCTGCCAAAACTGATGTTATTTCGATTAGCGCCCATCAAATCAGAACTTCGCTCTCGGCGATTAAATGGATCATCGAAATGTTTTTGGGAGGCGATTTGGGAAAGATGACAGTTGAGCAAGAAAATCTGCTCCGAAAGGCGCACGAAAATAATGAGAGAGCGATAATGGTGGTCAGCGAACTTCTCCTCATGAATAAAACTGAAGACATCATTGAAAAACAATATATTTTTTCCCCGCTCGATATGGTGGCATTGGTGGAAGATTCAATTTTCAATTTTTCCGGAGAAGCGTTTGCAAGGGGCATTGAGGTGATATTCCTGAAGCCCGGCAAGGAATTTCCAAAAGCCAAAGTCGATAAGGAAAAACTGCTGATAGTCCTGCATAATCTGATGGACAATGCAATTAAATACAGCAACGCCCATGGAAAAATATTCATTGTTCTGAAGGAAGAAAATGGATTTATCCAGTTTTCCATTAAAGATACAGGTGTCGTAGTTTCCGAGGAAGGGAAAAAGAGACTCTTTGAAAAATTCTACCGGGATCGAGAAGCGATGAGAAAGGAATTGGTCGGTTCCGGCATCGGACTTTATACCATCAGAAAAATAGTGGAGAGACACGGCGGGGAAATATGGTTTGAAAGCGGACAAAATATGGGAACCACTTTCTTTTTTACAATCCCCATTTTTAAGCAGGAGAGTTTGCATTCAATTTAACGGGTAGTATAATAAGCGAATATGGCAAAAACTATATTAATAATAGAAGACGATGATTTTTTATCAGGACTGGAAGCCACCAAATTAAAGAAAAGAGGCTATGAAGTGCTGACCGCAGCGAGCGGCGCCGACGCTCTGAAATTAATTGACAGCAAGGTAAAGATTGACCTCATTTTGCTCGATCTGCTACTACCGGATATTGACGGCTTTATGGTATTGGAGAAAATAAGAGACAATAAGGCTCTGCGGCCCATTCCAACCATTGTTTTCTCAAATTTATCCGAGGAAAAGGATATCGAACATGTCAAAAAACTAGGTATTAGCAATTTCATGATAAAATCCAATTTCACTCTGGACGAACTTCTCGAACGAGTTAAAGAATTAATTGGCGAATAATGCACATATGAAAAAAGATTTCAATGCGCCGTTGCTGTTAGGAGTAATAGCCATTTTAGTAATCGGTAGTATCGCATATGTTTTTCAAAATAAAGAGCGAGAGGAGTCTGTTATTGATACTCAAACACTCACGAATACAAAAACTTCACCGACTGTTGCGGATAGAAATAAACCTAAACCTATACTCGCCTCAAATCCTACTTTGAGCAATGACTGTAAAGAGTTCGTTAGCTTTTCTCCAAAGGCGTATCAAGATGGCTGGGAAATGATCTTTAAACGTGAAAATAATCTTTCCGACACTGAATTTAGTAACTTTATTACGGTCTCTGCAGTGGCGCTGCGGCTTAGGGGCATTACTTGCGAACTAAATGTGAGATATACAATTAAAAAAGAGTGGATAGTGGAAAAAGATCGAGTGGACAAGATAAATCTTGGCGGCACGCCTTCTGTCAAGCCCGCCGAACTTCCTCTAGAGAGGGACCCTGCCGTATCCGGAGGTTACGGAGTCTCGACTGTAAATCTTCACAGTACTCTTTTTTTTAAAAGCAAAACCGATGCTCTTAATTACTATGTAGATGCTTATAATCTGAAAGGCACAAACGCTGAGATTTCGGGAGAAGGTTTTCAGTATTTCTGGGGTAAGGAAAACGCGGAGAAGTCCGGTTATCCATTCCCTGGCGAAGGAGGTGAAGAGTTCATAACTATCTCCGGCGCCATTAACCAGCGAGAGAATAAATGCTATCATGGGGCTTTATCTCTCTCTAGCAGGAAAACTATGTATAGTAATAGTCCATGTAGTATTAATTGAAAAAAATAAAATATGGTAGAATAGAGCGGTCGGACATTATCAATTTTTTTGCCTCAATATTATGATTAAAGGAGAGCACTAGAGAAAATTAGAAATAGTTACTTACTTTTAAAAGAGACGGCTCTTTGACTGTCTCTTTTGTGTTATTATCTTATTTATGTCGGTAATGTTTGAACCGTCAGTAAAAAAAAGCTCCTGTTCCTATTGCGGGGATGCTCCGATAAACCACACTCTTTCATTTCTAGAAAGTGTCGTGCAAATTACACTAGAGAATCCGGCAACAATATTTATAAAATATGTCCCGATTGGGGTGAAAGATTTTGTTGATTTAATTCCCGAATTTCTATTCAGAACGCTTACATTTTTTAAACTCGCTAAATTTTCGGCAGATACAAATCGGGCCAATAATTTTCGCTCTAAAATTATCTGGGAAGAAGCAAAGAAAAGAGGAATTGTGATGGAACAAGTGATATTTCTGGGCAGACCGCTGGATCATTATCGGGCAATGATCAATGGTAAAAATATTTATTTTGAAAGTATTCCCATCCGGCCGGAATTTTTAGATATGCATAAAAATTGGGATGATAAAGTAATTTTAAAGCGAGAATTCAAGGGGCAGGGTATTCCGGTCCCGGATTATTTTGAGCTGCCATTTTTTGGTTTTCCAGCGAGAGGCTGGTTCGCCTTTGGCAGAAAAAATTATGAAGCAATATTTTCCAAACTAAAGAAACCCATAATTGTTAAACCCCGGATAGGATCTCGCGGCAGGCATACCGTTACTAATATTAATAATTTACAACAGTTTCGCGAGGGGATAAAAATTTCCCGCCAAATATGTTCTTACCTTGTTGCCGAAGAACATTTAGTAGGCAACGTTTGCAGGGCCACTTTGGTGAATGGCACTCTGGCGGGTTTCTATGTGGGAGTTGCTCCGACTCTCTTGGGTGACGGCAAAAAAACAATCAAAGAACTTATTACCGATATGGACAACACTCGGCCGAGTCGGGTTTTACCGATACGCATATCGGACGAATTGCATGATCATATTTTGCGGGCGGGGTTTGTGATGACTGATATTTTACCCCAAGGAGTTTACCTTCCTTTAACGTATCGCGCCGGTAGATTGTTCGGAGGTAAAACTATAGAGATGTGGAGAGACCTGCATCCGAGCTTTATTCCCATTTTTGAAAAGGCGGCAGAAATAGTGGGATTATCGGTGGTCGGCTTCGACGCTATCATTCCCAACCCAACAAAGCCGGCTGAAACGCAGCGCTTCGGGATTATCGAATGTAATACGCTACCCTTTATAGATTTGCATTATTATGCGCTAGAGGGGAAACCAAAAAATATCGCCGGCATGATATGGGATATGTGGAATTAGAAAAGTAAAAATATAAATTTTTCCGATACGGATTTTTTTAAGCTCAAAAAAACATGAAATTCGGGGTCTGCTCTAAAGCAGATGTCGCGCTTGAAACCCCTCCAAAACTTATATTTTTTACTTTTCTATTTTTTCTCAAAAAGCTGCCATTCATTCTTGAATAAAAATTTGCAAATTTGAAAGATAGTGTAGGTGATAAAATAAGCCGACAAAACATCTATCGAATAGTGGATATGCCCGAGAAGCACGACGATCGCGAACAGAGCAGAAAAGCCAAGGAAAACAGTTTTGAGAGTTTTATTTTTGGAGAACATCAGTGCTAAGAGAAACGGCAAGCCTGTATGTCCGGAAAAGAAAAGATCATTGCCGCTAAAAATGCCGCTAAAGACCGCATTATTAAAAAAATCCGAGCTTATTACCACGTGAGTCGGGAAAATGCTGATGTGCGTAAGGATTACGAAGAGAGACCTTATCAGGGTAAAAAGTGCAACGCTTTTCATGACGAACGGCAGATAGTTCGGCCGTCTTATTACCACAAAAACAATCAGCAAAACCAATATTACCGTTCCATATACGAAAATTCCGCCTACATCATAAACTCTAATATTACTGAGTATCAAATCAGCTACCGGCACACTGGGCAGGCTATTGACATAACCGCTTATAAAAAATTGTGCCACCAGGCTTGTTGCGAACAGCAAAAGACCGCCCCAAAAAGATATCAGAAAATTTTTATCGGTAAAACAAGTTTTATAAGCCTTCATATGATGATTGTATCACTTTTAAATTTTTTCGATAAAAAAATTCAATCGCTTCTTATACTTCTTTTACCTTATTGGGTACCATAATATGGTCCATTTTCATATCAAGCTACTATAAACTCCTTCTAATAAATCAACACTCCGCTCTATGTCGTAATTTTTACTTTTCTTTAAGCTTGTCTCGCCCATTTTTTTTCGGAGCTCTGGATCGTCGATAAGTTTTAAAACTTGCCGGGCCAAATCCGTGTAGTCCTCTGTCTTAAACAAAAATCCATTGCCGTCGACAAAACTTCGGGAAGCGCTCATCACCGTATCTGAAATGACTATTGGCTTGCCGCAGGCCATCGCTTCGAGCACCGCCATTCCTTCCAGTTCGGCGAGCGAGGGCAAAACAAATATATCGCTCGCATTATAAGCCAAAATTTTATCTTCTTCACTGACTAATCCAAAAAAAGTAACATGTTTACTAATGCCGAGATTTTGCGCCAACTTTTCCAATTTTTTTCTTAGGTATCCGCCGCCGACTATGAGCACATGAGTGTTAGGATGTTCTTTAATAATGTACGGAATTGCTTTAATCAGGGTATCGATAGATTTTTCCGGGAACAAACGTCCGACGAAAAGCAATTTTATTTTATCAGCGGGTACATTGAATCGCTTGTTAAAGTCGCCAATCTCTATCCTTTGGAATTGTTTTAAATTTATCCCGTTGCTGATCACCGCCGAAGGCTGGCTTTTATAGTTTAATTTTTCAAGCAAACCGCGGGCCATCTCTGTCGGGTAAATTAAGGATTCAGCCTTCCCATAAATCCACATTAGATATTTATTCCAAAGATTATCCAGCATCGGGCGGATTATTTTGGGCATATCCATAAACAAATTTTCGGGCTGAGAGTGAGAATGCGCCACTATTTTAATATTTAATGACTTCGCTGCCTTGATCGCGATAATCGCGCCAGACATCGGCAAGAGGATGTGCACCACGTCGATTTTTTCTTCCTGAAAAACTCTTTTTAATTCTTTGGATGTCGGAAAAGCAAGATTCCATCCCCCGGATTTCGGTAAGCCTCCGGACTTTGGCAGGGGGACGCTGCGAAAGCGGTAGGCTTTTATGCCGTCGTGCTGGCTATGGTTTTTATACTCTTTAGAACGTGCGCCGATAAAGATGACATGGTGCCCGCGCTCTTTTAATAATTTTGAAAATCGTAACGTCGAAATAACCACGCCGGATTTATCGTTGCCGATCGGGTCGCAGACCATGGCAATATTGAGTTTCCTGCCTGCCATTTTTGACATAAACGTATAGTATAATACTACCATGCGCAGATTTGAAATTTTAAGAAGAGTGTTGCCCTCGCTCGGGCCGATTATCTTCCGCAATGTTTTTCTCCTCGTGAATGTCGTTATTTTTTCGGTTGTAGTACTACTTTTCATTTTTAATAGCCCGCAAGCCGCGCTTTTTTTAGGCATCGTATTCTTCTTGAACACGACTATTGTCATCGTTGAGGACATACGCGCGCGCGTGCTTCTGGAGAAATTACAGATGTTGACCGCCCTGCGAGTCCTCCGTATCAACAGGGATAAAACAGAAACATCCATCTTGGCAGAGGAGATAATAAAAGGCGACTTAATAAAATTAAAATTAGGCGATCAAACGCCTTCGGAGGGAATATTGGTTTCCACGGATAATCTCGAAATATCTGAAGCACTAGTGACTGGCGAATCCGATTCGCTTTCAAAAAGAGAAGGGGAGAAAATTATCGCCGGAGCAATTGTAACCTCCGGGAGCGGAGTAATAGAAGCGGAAGGTCTTTTTAAGGATAGCCGGCTTTCTATGATAGCCGGAGAGGTGAAAAAATACGCCGCCTCGCCGAGCTCCATACAGAGAGCGATCAATACGGTCATAAAATACTCCGGTTATATCCTTGTTGCGGTGCTTTTATTTGTGGTTGCGCGGGGAATTTTTTCGCATGCATCTCGTTTAGAGATTGTGACAAATTCAGGGGCGCTAGCGAGCACTATCGTGCCGCAAGGATTAGTGGTGGTAATAACTCTTTTATTTGCTATCGGAGCGGCTTCTTATGGGAAGCGCGGCGTTCTTTTCCAGGAAATTAACGCGACGGAAAAGCTGGGGCGGATAAAAAATCTCTGCATCGATAAGACCGGCACGTTGACGGATAATATCTTGGTAGTTGAAGAGATGCGCATTGTGGAGAATATAAGCGAGGCGGATGCTTATGCCTTTACTCATTCATATATTCTTGGGTCGGGCGATTCTTCGCAGACATTTTTGGCAATAAAAAAATATCTGGAAGAAAATATTAAATCGGGCGGAAAAAAAGTAGAAATCACGGGCGCCCTGTCTTTTTCCTCCTGGCGGGGGTACGGAGCGGTGGAAGTGCAGGAGGGCGATGAAGCGCACACGATTTTTGTCGGCGCGCCCGATATTTTTATTTCCAAAATTTCAAATCCGGAAGAAAAAAAATTGCTGGAGGAAATAACTCTCAAAAATACTCTTCTCGGGAAACGAGTGTTATGCATCGCTCGCGCGAGCGGAATCGGGCTTTCAAAAGATCTCGATGATGTCGCTCTGGGAGCAGGAAAATCTTTTTCAGTTGTAGCGGTATTTATTTTCCGAAATACCTTGCGGACGGGCATAAGAGAAACGATAGAATTTTTCAAAAACCGGGGTGTTCGGATACGGGTAATTTCCGGCGATAATCCGAACACGGTGCGGGCGGTCGCGCTCTCCGTAGGCATAGAAGGCGCGAATGATGTTGTAAGCGGAGAGAGGATAAGGGAATGGGATGATAAGGATTTTAAAATCAACGCCCATAAATACACAGTCTTCGCGCGGATTCTGCCGGAGCAAAAGGTGATGCTTATCGAGGAGTTTAAAAAAGACGGTTTTACCGCGATGGTCGGAGACGGAGTGAATGATGCCCTCGCGATGAAAAAGGCCGATTTAGGTATCGCAATGTTCGATGGCGTGCCTGTAACGAGACAGCTCGCCGATGTGATATTAATGAGTAATAGTTTTACTGATTTGCCCGGGGCGGTGGAGCTGGCTGACCATTTCATTCGGAGCATAGAGATAAATTCTGGTGTGTATATAAATATGAGCCTGGTCGGACTGCTATTTTTCGTTATTATCAGTGTTTTCGGATATTCGTATCCGCTTACTCCGCTCAACATCACTTTTATAAATTATTTCACGGTCGGACTTTCCGGAATTCTGATCTCTTACTGGGCGCTCCGCCCATCCCACAAGATACTTCCCTCTGACGCGAGGCCTTTTTTGAAGCGGGTTATGCCGCTGGTGGTTGCTTGCGCGATCCCTGAAGCCATCGGCATGGCGCTTATATTTATGTTGAGTCCGGAATATCTGAAAATTGCGTCATCAAACACGTTGGCGCTTTTTTCGTATATTGCATTTGGTTACCTGTTCTTGATTGGGGCGGCCAATGTGTATTGCATTACGCTTTCAAAAAAGGAAAAATTTCAACTCTCTCTGCTTGGAGTATTTCAAACCGTCCTACTTTATTACTCGCTGCAAATTCCCTTACTGGTTCATTTTTTCAATATCACTCTTCCTCTTCCCTCATTTAATTTTCTCGGCAGAACTCTCTCAGTCGTCATATTGTCTGGACTTGTTCAGTACGTTATAGTCGGGAAATTCTTTTTGAAGAAGTAAAAATTGTTTAAAGCTGGACAGTTAAGATTTTATATGTTATACTGCATATGAATTGAAGGGCAGTGCACGACGCACCACCCATAAAACAGAATAAACTCAAAGAAATTATGAAACTATTCGGAAGTTACTGGGTCTTGACTAAGTTGCCCATCTGGGCGACGGCGATTCTGCTTTACATCGTCACGATCGGAGCCATCTTCATCCTGCGCGATTGTTGCGAAGGACTTTTTTACAACACTAGTTACTCGGCGATGCTCGGAGACGGAGCTCTTATGGTTGTTGTGCTAATGGCTGCTGAAATTTTAAAGCGAAGAGCACTGACGCCGGAGAGCGGGTGGTTTCACATTGTAGCCTCAGCATTAGGGGTTATACTAGGAGTCGTTTGGTGGGCGCTTGACCTCCCGGAGCAATGGGGAGACAGATATCATCATTTGGTAATTGCGCCATTGTTGTGCTACCTGTTCATTACACTCTTGCCAGTTATTTACAAAAATGGCACGGAGGCGGAAATTATTGCCACGCTCGCTCTTACCGTGGTATGGGCTCTCCTATGTGTTTACGATGTGAAGACCGATCGTCTCAACCAGCGTCAGTATCATGGTCTCGGCTTAGCCGTTGACCACATTAAAGTATCAAAGAATGTTCAAAGGTTTGGGTCAGACTTAAATACCAAAGAAAATTTTTAGCAACATCGGGGTTGAACGAAATCGACAAAAACCCTAACAGGTTGGTGGAAACCGCTTGTTAGGGTTTTCATTTTGAATTAGCTAAAATTTTTTCCAGTTTCTTTTTCCATCTGTCAAATTGGAATTCTATGATAGAGTTTACCTCCTTTCGCCTATTCCATTCCCATCCTTTTTTTCTGCGCGCGTTAGCGTTAACTCCGGAGTCTACAAACCAAACTTTCTGACCATTTTTGTCCGGTTCATCTGCAATTAGTATGTTGCTCGAATATCGCGGTATTAGGGCCGCACCTCCCGCCATTACTCTCATATCAACATTAAATTCAGGGGTGCGCATAAAATCCGGATATTGGGTATCGTTTTTACGGGCATCGTGTATAACTTCTATTGAAACATTAACTAATTCTAACAGTTGACGAACCGCCACAGGGTCTTTGTAAATTTCACTATCTTTTAATCTGTCTATTCGCTCACCTTTTATAAATTGTTGGATGCAAAAAGCTTTTGGGACAGCGTCTTCTGTTTCTTGTGCTTTAAAATATATCGTATCGGGAACAAATTTTCCAAAGCCCGGAAAGTTTTTTAAAGATCGATAAAATTCTTCAGCCTTCCTCATTTCTTCCTCAGTCGCAAAAGTTTCATCTTTACTTATTTTTAATACAATATGATCTGCATTTGCGCCTTCTCCGCTTTTAGTGTGAATTTCCCATACATCCGATTCACCACCCTCTGCATGCTTTTTTCCGCGCTCAATCTTTAAAGGTATTCTACTAGGTAAAACTTTTCCTTCTTTTGTTATTTTTTGGTTTAGTTTGTATTCTTCTATTCCCATGTTTATATTATATCAAATGTAACATCCTAGTGTGCCACGGTAAAAGCGATTACTTTTCGCGCGCCGGAGAGTTTGAGAATTTTTTTCGCTTCAGTCAAAGTAGCTCCGGTGGTGATGATATCGTCTATTAGAATAATATTTCTACCTTTTAGGGTCTCGCAATTTTTTACCGAAAAAGAACCGGTAATGTTTTTCAGGCGTTTAGTTTTGTTTTCAATATGGGCTTGATGCTTGGTTTCTTTTGGTTTTATCAAAATATTATTTTCTAATATTAAATCTGCGCCATGGCGTAGTTTGTTTATCCTTATTAATTCCTTGCAAATTAGTTCTGCCTGGTTGTATCCGCGCTCCCGATACCGCAAATTCGAAAGAGGGATTGGAATTAAAACGGCATGGTTGAAGTTTTCCATTAGCGAAAGTTCAGACAATTCTTCTAAAATTTTGTCATAAATAATTTTCGCAAAAAAACGAGCCAGACTTTTTTTATTCTTGTACTTGAATAGCCACAATGCTCTTTTTAGAGGCGGATGGCGGTAATCGAACAGGGGAAAAATCCATTTTGCCGTTTCCCTTTCTGCAGTCGGAAAATCAGAAAGACATTTAATGCATAAGTCTGCTCCGCTTTGACCGCATGAGACGCATTTTGCCGGGAAAACTATATCTAAGATTGTGTTTAAAAATTTCATTCGGTTAGAGGTCCTGTCAAACTATGTTTTATCGTTTTCTTATTCATGTTGGATTTCTAACGGGATGAATTTATGTTATGATATTAGCACAAACTGACAATCCCATGAATAACATAATGCAAAAAATATTGGGCAGCATCGGCGGTGGCAGAGACGATGGCGCTGTCGGCATAGATATCGGCTCTTCCGCAATCAAAGTGGTAGAGATTAAAAGAAAAGCAGGCAAGACAATACTTGAAACTTACGGAGCGATAGCTCTGGGCCCTTATGATGCTGTGGATGTTGGACGCATCACCAATCTCGCGGTCGGGAAGATAACGGAAGCTCTAAAAGAAGTTTTGAAACAGTCTGGAGTTACCGCTACGTCCGGAGCTTTCTCGATTCCAGTGCAGTCAAGTTTAATTTTTACTATTGAGCTGCCAGCCATTGTCAAAGAAAGTGAAATGGCGACAATCATTCCTACAGAGGCTCGAAAGTATATTCCAGTGCCAATTACGGAGGTTTCTCTGGATTATTTTATTTTACCCAAAAAGGAATCTTCTTTTGAAGAGATGAATACCGCCATTAATTCAGATAATTCACAAAAAGGAGCGGATAAAATAAACGTCCTGGTGGTCGCGACCCAGAATGATGCAATTTCTAAATTTCGCTCGATTGTTTCGGAGTGTAAACTGACTGCCGCTTTTTTTGAGATTGAAATATTTTCTTCAATTAGGGCAAATTTTGAGCACGAACTTTCTCCGGTGCTTCTGATCGACTTCGGCGCATCGCGCACCAAACTATCGATAACTGAATTTGGCATGATTAAAAGTTATCATACTATAGACAGAGGGGGGGCCTCAATAACCGAATCAATTTCCAAGTCTTTAAGCATTCCTTTTAGCGAGGCAGAAAAAATGAAAAAAGAATTCGGTCTTTTTGGTAATCCCGTGGAAAAAAGTTTATCGGACATTATTAAAATTCATATTGACTATATTTTTTCGGAAACGAATGGCGCCTTGTTGGAGTATGAAAAGAGATATAACAGAACAATCAGTAAAGTTATATTTACGGGCGGCGGATCTCTTTTGAAAGGCCTGCCGGAAGTGGCGGTAAATAATTTTAAAGCGGAGATCGAAATTGGTCATCCCTTCAATAAGGTTAATGCTCCGGCATTTTTATCCAAGGTTCTCGAAACGATGGGTCCGGAGTTTGCAGTGGCTCTCGGATTAGCGCTACGAAAGTTGCAATAAACTTTAGAAACGGATCAGATTGTTATTGAGCGCGGACTCCAGCACCTTTATGTTTGTAAAACCAAAGAGATGGGGTAAAGTTATGCACATTTTGCTTCATAAAAAGTTTTTTTTGTAATATAATGATAAGGTACAATGGAGGCGAATTTCCAAACATCATTTATACCTAAAAAGCCTATGGTCGCAGAGCGTGCCGTGCAGACTAGGTCTGTTGGTATTCTTACTATAATTTCTTCTTTTATTTTATTTACCGTCCTTTTGGCAGCTGGCGGTCTTTACTTCTACAAAGGAATTGTCACAAAGAATCTCGCTGATATGGAGAAGAGTCTGAATTTAGCTAAAAACGATAGTGACTTTGAACCTTCCAAAATAACGGAGCTTCAACTCTTGGACCGGCGCCTCAATGCATCGAGTGATATCTTATCGCATCATTTAGCGATATCTCCGGTTTTCCGAGCTCTCTCTGCCATTACAATGAAAACTATTCGTTTTACCAAATTCGGCTATACCTTTGCAGAGGATAAAGATACTAAAGGATTGAAAGTAATCATTAAAATGAGCGGTCAGGCAGTAGGTTACCGTTCGATTGCTCTTCAATCGGACCTCTTCACGTCCAGAGTTGAAGGTAAAAATTTTATTGATCCTGTTTTTTCCAATCTGACGCTGGATGACAAAGGAAATGTCCTTTTTGATTTAGAGTTTTCAGTCGATCCTGCTTTTGTCGATTATAAGACTATGCTTGCTTTGCCTAGTTAATTTTTCATTATGCGATTTATTATGCCCGTCATTTTAATAGGAATAGCTGTAGCTGTTTTTTTTACGCTCGCTAATCCTCTTTACAGTGACATCGGGCTCCTCGGTCTTAAAGTGGCTGGCTTTGATAAGGCCCTCTCCAATGCCAAGGAATATAAAAATGAAGTTGATAAATTGACTGATAAAGATAATAAAATTGATCCGGAAGACAAAATAAAACTTTTAAGACTTCTGCCGGATAATATTGATAATATTCGCCTGATTCTTGAAATAGAGCAGGTGGCCATGCCTTACGGCATGGCGTTGAAAGATGTTAAATATGATGCTGAGCCGACAACCAGCGCCACAGTTCCAGGATCTTCTGTAGTCCAAGGGGGAGGAGCAGCCGCAACTCCACCTAAAGATTATGGCGTCTGGGAATTATCGTTTTCTACGACTGGCACTTATAGTAATTTCCTTAATTTTATGAGAGATCTTGAGAGCAATCTTCGCATTGTAGATATATCTTCAATACAGTTTTCTTCGGACACGAGTGGACCCGGCGGGACTGCCAGTTCTCCTGCTGCTGAATCCTATAAATATGATTTTAAAATTAAGACTTATTGGTTGAAAAATTAAGATGCCAAAAATAAAAAACATTATAATATTCCTCGTCATCGGAGCAGCCATTGCCGCAATTTATATTTTCTTTATAAAACCATCGCCCCAAGATTCGGCCACCTTAGTTTCTTCTTCTGGAACTCCAGCAGTCCCAAATCTCGCGACCGGAGACACGAATGCGACGGAGGCTCAGGATTTTCTGAACCTGCTTTTGAATGTTAGAAATATAAAACTAAATAGTACTATTTTTTCTGATAATGCGTTTATTAGTTTGCACGATTCCAGCATTACACTTACGCCGGACGGAAATGAAGGCAGGGTGAATCCATTCGCTCGGATCGGCTTCGATGATGTAGACACAACCCCGCTAACCTGCACATTACCGCAAGTATTAAATCCTACAACGAATACTTGTGTCACCCCGCTAACCTGCGTATTGCCCAAGGTCTTAAATACCACGACGAATACTTGTGTCACTACCCCCTAGAATTGAGCAATTATGAGTCCAGCAGTAGAATTTAAAATTATTGATTTGTTCTTCCACAGAATAAGGTTAAAAATTGATGCATGATTACTAATAATAAAGTTTTAAGTTGTTTTTATAAATCAATAAAGAACAATTTGAAATTTCACTAACGGGATGAGTTTTTTAGAAGAGTTAGTAAAAGAAGACGTAATTAAGAAGAGCCAAATCGGTGAGATTAAAAGCCGCGCGGATGAGAAATTCGGGGGAGATATCGACGAAGCTTTAATAGAATCTGGAATAACCGAGGAAAAAATTCTTGAAATAAAAGGAAAATATTTTGCGATGCCGGTGAGGAAGGTGAATAAGCAAGATTCATCTTTTGAAGCCTTGAAATATATTTCAGAAGATTCAGCCAACCATTATCACTTTGCACCGATTGCACTTTCCGAGGGAGTATTGGAAGTGGGGGTCACGAATCCGGAAAATATACAGGCGATGGATGCCTTACAATTTATTTCCGCCAAGCTGGGTATCCCATTCAAGATATATCTCATATCTAAAAGTGATTATGAAGGCATAATGGATTCTTATAAGGGTCTGGGCACTCAGGTAAAAGAGGCTCTTTCTGAATTAGATGAAGATGCAATAAAAAGCATAAATGAGGAAACTTTAAACAAAGAGATTAAAGCAACAAAGCCGGGCGTTGAAGCAAAAATAGTCGAGGATGCGCCGGTTATAAAAATTGTCGTTGTTATCCTGCGGAATGCCTTGGAAGGAGGCGCTTCGGACATCCATATTGAGTATACAGGCGATAAAGTAAAGGTGCGTTTTCGGGTAGATGGAACGTTGCATACCAGCATAGTTATGCCACCCAATATTTTCAGCGGAATAGTGGCGCGTATAAAAATTCTGGCTAAACTGCGGTTGGATGAAAAAAGAAAACCGCAGGATGGAAGTTTCAGCGCCAGCATTGACGGACGCAAGATTGATTTTCGTGTTTCCACTATGCCGACATATTATGGCGAAAAGGTTGTTATGCGTATACTGGACTCCGAGCGAGGAGTCAAACCCCTGGACCAGTTGGGCCTGTCGGAAACAAATCTTAAAATGGTTAGGGAAGCGCTAAAACAGCCATATGGGCTTGTTTTAATCACTGGTCCGACGGGGTCAGGAAAATCTACGACTCTGTATTCGATGATGAACGAACTAGATAGGGAAAAAAGTAACATTGTGTCATTGGAGGATCCAGTAGAGTACCATATGCCGGACATTAACCAGTCGCAGATGATGCCGGAAATCGGATATACCTTTGCTTCGGGACTCCGTTCCATTTTGCGTCAGGACCCGGATATAATTATGGTTGGAGAAATACGAGATAAAGAAACAGCCCAACTCGCCGTTCAGGCCGCTCTAACCGGGCATCTTGTCCTTTCGACGCTTCATACGAACAATGCCATTGGCGCCGTGCCTAGATTGGTTGATATGGGCGTAGATCCGTATTTGATCGCACCGACCTTAATTCTCTCCATCGCGCAGCGCCTTGCCCGGATGACTTGTCCAAGTTCACGCAAACGCGTGCCGATGGACCCAAGTATTAAATTGCAAATCGAGGATCAAATGAAAGACTTGCCGGATGAATTTAAGAAGGAAATTGACGGAAAAGGCGAGATGTATGACACGGTTCCTTCGAGCGAATGTCCTTCCGGCACTCGGGGCCGCGTGGCAGTTTATGAGATGTTTAAGGTTGATAAAGAAATGCAGAACGTGATATTAAAAACTCCTACTAACGGAGAAATCTACAGAGTAGCCCGTAAACGTGGTATGCTTATGATGAAAGAAGATGCGATGCTTAAATCCCTGGATGGCATTATTCCTTTCACGGAAGTGTATAATTTTGGCAACGAAAGTGAATGAATCCATCCGCACGCTTATTTTTTTGGGCGTTCCAAAGGGGCCTTTGGAACAATTAAAAAAAAGTGTGAATGTAAGGTTGTCCACAGGGCGTTTAATTAATAGTTATTTTATAGTATAATTACAGCATGGAAAACGAGAAGAAAAAAATTTTAATAGTTGATGACGACAGCTTTCTTTTGGATATGTATGCGCTCAAATTTAGTCAAAATAACTTTGAAGTTCATACGGTGGTCTCGGGCGCGCAAGCTATCGAGAAACTCAAAAGCGGACTTAATCCCGATGTTATTTTAATCGATATAATTATGCCGGAGATGGATGGTTTTCAAATGTTGGAAAAAATAATCGCTGATAAGTTGGCTCTAAATTCTATTAAAATAATTTTATCCAACAAAAGCCAGCAGTCGGATATTGACCGGGGCAATAGCCTCGGAGTAGCGGGTTATATTATAAAGGCGAATTCCACTCCGGTAGAGGTGATCAATCAAGTATCAAATATTTTAGTGAAGAGGGGTGTAGTTCAAAAATAAATGATGATGGATTACAAACAGAAACTTGAAGAACTTGTTTTAACGGTTATTCGCGAGGGCGGATCAGATTTACATTTAGGTTCAGGACGGGTGCCGGTCATTCGCGTGGTTGGGGAGCTGATCTTTCTGGTAAAGCATCCGGTTTTCACCAACGCGGATGTCATGGGAGTCTTGGGCGAACTATTGCCCAAGATTAAGATTGATAAATTTATGGAGAATCAGGAAGCGGATTTCGCTTACGATTTCCGCGGAGAGGCACGGCTGCGTTGTAATGCTTTTTTTCAGAAAGGTCTGGTGAACATAGTTTTTCGATTGATACCAAAGGTAAAGACTCTTGCGGAGTTACATTTACCCCCCATTATTTCCGAATTAGCGCGCAAGAAACAAGGATTTTTCTTGTGTGTTGGCCCGGTTGGCCAAGGAAAATCGACTACTCTCTCGGCAATGATTGATTTAATTAATAATGAACAGGCGCGCAACATCATCACTATCGAAGATCCGATTGAGCATGTCTATATTCCCAATAAATCTATAATTAATCAGCGTGAAGTCGGCATTGACACTCGCGATTTTCATATAGCTCTCAAATCAGTTTTTCGTGAAGATGTGAATGTGATAATGGTCGGCGAAATGCGCACGCCGGAAACTATCGCCACGGCGGTAACGGCGGCGGAAACCGGGCATCTGGTGCTTTCAACCCTGCATACCAATAATGCTTCCCAGACAATCGATAGAATAATTGACTCCTTTCCGGGCGACCAGCAGGACCAAATCCGCACCCAGCTGTCATCCTCGCTACTCGGCATTTTTTCTCAGCGACTTATCCCTAAAATTACCGGAGGACTTGTTCCCGCCTATGAACTTCTTTTAAACAACAACGCCGTATCAAATTTAATTCGTGAAAAGCGTACCCATGAGATAGATGTGGTCATTGAAACGGGATCGGAGTCCGGGATGGTGGATTTGAATCATTCACTGATGGAACTTGTGCGCTCTGGAGAAATTTCAATCGAAAATGCTTATCAAAATTCTCTCAATCCGAAAGGTCTTGAGCGCATGATCTAGGTGAAAATCAATGAGCGGAGCGAATATGATTTTCCCTACCCCTCACCACTTTTGCCATAAATAATTATGAAAAAGATGATATACTTTATAAGTTAGTTTGATAAAGAAAAAATTATCTGAAAGACAATTTTTTCTAAAGATTAATAGCAAAAGTGGTGAGGGGTGACGATTTTTATAGTCGTTACACTCCTTAAAAATGGTCATGTTATTTAAGTATAAAGCAATTGATTCACAGGGTTCAAATAAAACGGGAGAAATTGACGCACCCAATCGTGATATGGCGATTAGCGGACTCCAGCGGAGAGGTCTGGTGATTATTTCCATTAAGGATGAAGGTGAAAGCAAATCCATTTTTGCGCGTTCTTTTTTTGAAAAAGTAAAAAATAAGGATGTCGTTATTCTTTCCCGCCAGATTGCAACGCTATTTGAAGCGCAAGTCTCTGCGCTGAAATCTTTTACGATGCTGGCCGCCAACGCAGAAAACAGACTTCTTTCCAAAAAGCTCAGAGATGTGAGCGACGACCTGCAGGCGGGAGTTTCCATCTCTGGCGCGCTGGCGAAGCAGCCGGATGTATTTTCTGATTTTTACGTAAATATGGTAAAAGTTGGAGAAGAAACGGGGAAACTCAATGAGACCTTTTTGCATTTAGCGGAATATCTGGATCGTCAATATGCCCTTACTTCAAAAACCAGAAATGCGCTCATTTATCCTGCGTTCGTCATCGTCACCTTTTTTGTCGTGATGACGCTGATGTTTGTGGTAGTCATTCCGAAACTCTCCGCAATTATTTTGGATTCCGGTCAGGAGGTGCCTATTTATACGAAAATAGTCATAGGAATTTCAAATCTTTTCGTGCATTATGGTTTTTTTGTTCTGATTTTTGTGGTTTTGCTCGGTATCTGGGTTTGGAGGCTGTCCGTGACGGAAAAAGGAAAAATATATCTCGATTCGCTGAAACTCTCTACGCCGGTTATCGGCAAATTATATAAGATGCTTTATCTTTCCAGAATAACAGACAACCTGAATACGATGCTTCTCTCGGGTGTTCCGATAATCCGGTCGATAGATATTACGGCCGAAGTTGTCGGTAGCCGAACCTATAGAATGATTCTTGTAGAAGTCGTGGATGGAGTAAAATCCGGTCTGGCGCTATCGGCCGCATTTTCGAGGCACACCAAAGAAATACCAGGCATTCTTGTGCAGATGATACAAGTGGGAGAAGAAACCGGGTCACTCGGGGTTATATTAAAGACTCTGACTGATTTTTATAAGCGCGAAGTAGATGACGCGATCGATACATTGGTGGGCCTGATTGAGCCGGTCATGATTGTGGTTTTAGGCTTAGGGGTGGGGATTTTACTTGTGTCAGTGCTTCTGCCTATATACAATCTAGCAGGAAGCATTAGCTAATTAGCTTCTTAGCTTGTAGCTTAGTTAGCTTTTTAGGTTTTTTCTACAAGCTACAAGATATTCCCTACAAGCTATGCCTGTGGATAACTTACTTGCTCACTTTTTTACACCGCTATGATATAATGTGGATATTAGAAGAGTATTTCAGCCATAGGCTGATCCGCCTTCGGCGGAAAAAATTAAGTCGAGATTATATTATTAGTAATTTCAGCCGAAAGGCTCTCCGCCTTCGGCGGAAAAAATTATGAAGAAAATGAATTTTAGCAAAAGTTTTAAGTCGGGTTTTACGTTAATCGAACTCTTGGTCGTTGTGGCTATCATCGGTATTTTGGCTTCAGTCGTTTTGGCTTCGCTTAACACAGCTCGTTCAAAAGGAGCCGATGCGGCGATTAAGGCGAACATGGCAAATATGCGAGCTCAAGCGGAGCTTATTTATGCTGATAAAAACTGTTATAGTCAGGATGCCGCAACAGCCTGTGCTGCCACAGCTGTTGCTCCTGTATCTACTTGTCCTACAACGACTGGGACATTCTTTAATAATCCTCAATTTATAAGTGCTCTTGCTGGCGTTACAAAGAGTGGGGGTCTTAGCGCGTGTTCTTCAAGTGCAAATCAAGCTTCCTGGGCATGGGCTTCTACGCTGAAAAGTGGCGCAGCTGGTGTTGTTGATTCAGGATGGTGTGTTGATAGTTCAGGAAAATCGAAATCAATCACTGTTACTACTCTTGATGCGGCAGGGATAACTGCCGAGGTTAATGCTAGCGGCGCTTGCGTAGAGTAGTTCATAGTTAAGCATATAGCTTAAACAAAAACCGCCCATGGCGGTTTTTGTTTCTGTGGATAACTTTTCAGTTTGATATGATATAATAACTTCATTATAAAAGATCAAATTATTTTTTATGAAAATTAGTAAAGGAGGCTTTACTTTAATTGAACTCTTGGTTGTCGTCGCTATTATTGGTCTTTTGGCTTCAATTGTGTTGGCGTCATTAAATTCTGCTCGAAGTAAGAGTGGAGATGCCGCTGTAAAGTCAAACCTGGCAAATATACGTGCACAGTCTGCGCTTATTTATTCTAATTCTGGTTGTTATGGCGATGGCACACCGATTACTGATACTACTTGTGCCCCTTTTACTCTTGGTCCTTGTCTAAACACTACAGATAATAGCATTTTTAAGAATCCCATCGTTTGGGCGCAAATAAGCGCTGCAAAAAGTGCGGCAGGTGGATTTGCTTCTTGCATGTCTACGGGCAGTGCTTGGTCAGTAGGTATCCAAATGAAAGAAAAACCTGACGCCGAAGCTTGGTGCGTTGACAGCAATGGAACATCAAAGAAGGAGTCTTTTGTTTCTTCACCACCACAATCACAGGGATCACTTGATATGTTGATTACTGATTTGTCAGGAGCTGCTAAGTGTGACTAAAACTAAAGATTGAGGTTTCGCAAGGATCGTCCTTGCGAGTGGCCATGTTTTGGTGAGTAATTTATAATTATACTTGTGATATAATAGCACAATGGTTTTATTACTCACAGCTATCTTTTTTGTTCTTGGTCTTATCATTGGCAGCTTCTTAAATGTTGTAATTTGTCGAATAAATACCGCGAGGACCATGGGCGGCAGGAGCGCTTGCATGACTTGCGAGAGACGGCTATCCTGGTATGAGCTTATACCACTTTTTAGTTTCGCTGCCTTAAGGGGAAGATGCAAAAGTTGTAAAACTAAAATTTCTATCCAGTATCCATTGGTGGAGTTTACAACCGGACTGATTTTCGCCAGTTTATTTCTAAAGTATCAGGATATTTTCTTTACTGATATGCTTGCATTTTTCAATATTTATACCTATTACGCTATCATTTTCTCTATTTTAATAGTTAGCGCCACTTATGATTTAAAACATAAAATAATTCCCGATGTACTTTCGCTTATTTTTGGCCTTCTTGCATTTTTGGGTCTGTTTTTATTTACTTCTCTTGGTTTTTATCCGCATATTCCGTCAATTTTAGAATTTTTGTCCGGGTTTTTGATTGCTTTGCCCTTTACCCTCCTTTGGCTTGTCTCTGGCGGCAGATGGATGGGTTTCGGCGATGCTAAATTGGCTCTTGGCATTGGCTGGCTGCAGCCCCTCTCTAGCGCATTTTCGGGTTTAGCGATAGCTTTTTGGTCTGGGGCGATAGTGGGGATTTTCCTTGTTATCTGGGATAAAAGGCGTAGAATAAGAAACAGGGGAATGAAAAGCGAGATTCCTTTCGCTCCATTTTTGGCGCTTGGCGCAATTCTCGCGTTTATTTTTGGATTGAATTTTTTTGGAATATGACCCATTCGAGAAACTCAGGGTCATGGTGATACAATTGAACCATGAGAAAATTATTTAAAGTTGGCAAGCAAAAAAACAGAATTATGTCTGCGCAGGCGGGAATGACCTATGTAGAGCTCATCGTTGTTTTAAGCATTTTTGCGATTATGTCAACTATTATTTTTTTTAATTACGGAGAATTTCAAGCGAAAGTGGATATTAAAAGTTTAGCCAGCGATATTGCCCTAAAAATCGTCCAAGCTCAGAAGTCGGCCGTCAATGGAGTTTTGCCGTCATTATCGCAGCAGTCTTCAGAAATTTCTGGATGGAAGCCAGCTTATGGGGTTTATTTTAATTCATCTACAACCAATGATATTCCAAATGTTCCTTTTAATAAAGAATTTATTTATTTCACTGATTTGAATCAGAATGGAATATATGATGCTTCAAATTGTCCCGGTTCCAGTGAGTGTTTAGATAGAGTCACTATTACCAAAAATAATTCTATTCTAAGCATAGATCAATGTGATACTCTTACTTGTATTCCATCCAGCCCCATCTCCATCACTTTCAAAAGACCCGATTCTAGCGCGATTTTTCACCTGGGTAACGCATTATTAACATTAACTGGTTCTCAGTATATTCAAATTACTATTAAATCCCCTAAAACGGCTATGGCTAAAATCAAAATATATCCTTCGGGCAGAATACAGGTGAATTGAGTAATCATAAAGTTGTAAAGGAATGTGGAATAAAAATAAAAAAAGAAATAGGTTTCCCGGTAGTGAGACTTGGCGAAGCACGGAGTGCGTTTTGGCAAAAGCCAAAACATCGCCAAGCTCTACTTCCGGGTTTACAATAATTGAAACTATGATTTCTGTTTCTCTTTTTATCATTATCGTTATGGCAGGGATGGGCGCACTACTCAATGCTAATTTGCTTCACCAAAAATCGCAAGACATGCATTCGATTTTAGATAATTTGAGCTTCATTATGGATGATATGTCCAGGAATTTAAGAGAAGGCTACGGTTACCATTGTATAAATGATGGCGTTACTAGTGGTGGTACTCTTAAAGATACCCGTAGTTGCTTAAATGGAACGGGGGTTTCTTTTAACTCTTTACTTGATAATAGTCAGTGGGTATATTATATGGGTATTAAACCTGATGGCAAATATGGTATTTTTAAATCAGTAGGTGGAGTACCGCCTTATCAATTGACTCCCGATGAAATTGATATCAATTCAGCTCCGGGTTTTTCAGTATTGGGCGCGGAAGCTTTCTCACAAGGCAATCTGCAACAACCGTTTGTTACTATAAGATTAGAAGGGAAAATAACCTACAAAGGAGTTGACACACCTTTTTCTTTACAAACATCAGTGTCGCAGAGAGCGATAGATAATTTATGAGTAAATTTATAAAATTTACGCCGCTTTGGCGGGGCAAGAAGAATAGAGGATTCTCTCTCTTAGAGACACTTGTCGCTATTTCAATTTTTACCGTGTCATTGCTTGGAATAATGTCTGTTCTGGCAACCAGTATTTCCGATACCACTTATGCTAAACAAAAAATGGTGGCTACCTATCTGGCTCAGGAGGGCATTGAATATATTAGAAACATGAGGGACACTTTTGTGCTTTATGATACTACTCCACCACCACCAAGTCCTGCACAGCATGGTTGGGATGCTTTTAATGATAATCTTCTTTCTAATTCGTGTAGAAGAGATAAAAATCCAAATGGCTGTTGGTTTGGTGATCTTCCTGACACCGCCTATGCTTATCCTTCGCAACCTATGACATTAATTCCCTTATCTTTCTGTAATGACTCTATCTGCTCGGCTCATCCTCTCTTATATCATGCTTCCACAGGAAAATATGATTACGTTTCCTCGGGTGTAGCATCCGGTTTCACTCGGCAGATAAAGGCAGAAGTAGTTAGCTCTGATGAAACGAAAATTACTTCCGCTGTATATTGGAAGCAAGGTTCGGGCAATTATAACGTAACTTTTTCAGAAAATTTATTCAATTGGATACAATAGGTAGTGGAGTGAAGCTCACTACCCTAGGAAAAATGACAGAAATCATTAAGGAAATAAAAAACAATAGAGCTTTCGTAATACTGTTCGCGGTTACGCTTTCGGCGCTTCTTTTAGGGATAGCTTTAGGCGTTGCCAATATTGCTTTAAGAGAAGTGGAGTTTGGCACCAACGCCCGTGATACCAATGATGCTTATTTTGCAGCCGATGTCGGCTATGAAACCGCGCTTTTTAACGATAAAACCCCAGGTAATTATACAGTTCCTACAACTTTTCCTGTTTTCGGATTGGGTAGCAAAGGGAATAGCTGCGCCAGTGTAACTGTGGATAAAAGTCAGGTAAACCCAGCTGGTCAATCTATTACTGTCATTATTTCAAATGGATATAATATTGCGGACGGCGCTTGTGGACCAGTACGAAATAGTGTTGTGCGGCAAATAAAAGTGACTTACCGGAATATTTAGAGATTTTTTGGATGGATAAATCCGAAGTTAAAAAAAGAATAACAAAATTGCGAAGTGAAATTGCGCGATTGAGGGATGCGTATCACAACGAGGATGCGTCCGATGTCAGCGATAATGTATACGATTCTCTGACGCGCGAGCTAAAAAAACTTTTAGAGCAATATCCCGAATTTGCGGATGCCAATGCGCCGGAGAACAGGGTAGCAGGCAAGCCGCTAGATAAATTTGTAAAAATTGAACATCAGACCAGAATGCTTTCACTCAACGATGCCTTTGGCGAGGAAGAATTATTTGATTGGGAGAAAAGAATAAAAAAGTTGCTTCCGGGAAATACTAAATTTGATTATTTTTGTGAAGTAAAGTTTGACGGCCTGGCAGTGTCGCTCATTTATGAGAAGGGTAAATTTGTGCGCGGTGCGACGAGGGGAGACGGATTTATCGGGGAAGACATAACGGAAAATCTCAAAACAATAAATTCGATTCCACTAATACTGCAAAAACAATATCCTGCATACCTGGAAGTTCGGGGTGAAGCGCTTTTGAGCAAGAAAATGTTAATTAAGCTCAATAAAGATAACGAAAAAGAAGGCAAACCGACCTTTGCCAATACCCGGAACGTGGCGGCGGGAAGCTTGCGCCAGCTTGACCCGCAGCTTGCCAAAGAGCGGCAGTTGGATTTTGTCGCCTATGATCTGCTGGCGACCCGCAGCTCCTCGAATTCTTTGCCGGATTTGCAATATCACTCTGAAAAACACAAAATCCTTCATGAATTAGGATTTAAAGTCGAAAAATTAGAAGCAAAATGTGTAAATTTGGAAGAAGTAATTACATTCATAAAAAAATTTGAAAAAATAAGACCGAATTTTCCGTTTGGCACGGATGGTATTGTAATTTCGGTTGATGATTTGAAATTGCAGGAAATTCTAGGCGTTGTTGGTAAAGCTCCGCGCTTTATGGTGGCGTATAAATATGCGGCAGAAAAAGCGACGACCGTCGTAAAAGAAATTTTAGTAAATGTCGGTCGCACCGGCGTCCTGACGCCGCTCGCGGTCTTTGAACCGACCATGGTCGCAGGCTCCACGGTGTCCAAAGCGACTCTGCACAATATGGATCAGATAGAGCGCTTGGATTTACGGATCGGAGATACGGTAGTCATTGAGAAAGCGGGCGATGTCATACCGAAAGTTGTAGAAGTGCTTGTTCGAATGCGCACCGGTAAGGAAAAGAAATTCAAAATGCCCACACGTTGTCCCACTTGCGGGGGAAAGGTGGAAAAAAAGGAGTTGCCGTCTCAAAAATCTGTTGCATATTACTGTGTCAATCCCAAATGTCCGGCGAAAAATGAAAGATATCTGGAGCATTTTGTGTCGGCTTTTGAGATATACGAACTCGGCCCGAAAATTTTAAGCCGGTTTAAAGATGAGGGACTGATATCGGATGCAGCCGATATTTTCACCCTGACGAAAGAAGATATTACGCCCCTAGAGCGTTTCGGGGAAAAATCTTCGGAAAACATCGTGAGTGAGATTAAAAACAAAAGGAAAATTCCGCTCGCCAGATTTCTCTTAGCTCTCGGCATACTGCACGTGGGGGAAGAAACTGCGCGGGACTTAGCGGAACATTTCGGCACTCTTCAGAAATTGATATCGGGAGCAAGGGAAACCCTGGCTGAAATTGATAGTATAGAAAATATCGGACCAGCGGTGTCAAAGAGCTTTTCTGATTTTTTTCGGGATAAAAATAATTTAAATTTTATAAAAAAACTGGAGAAAAACGGCGTAATTGTAGAAAAATCTCCCAAAACCAGGAAGGGAAAATTCACCGGAGTAAATTTTGTACTGACCGGCACGCTCTCTAAAATGTCGCGCGAGATTGCCAAAGAAAAAATCCTCTCTTTGGGCGGGAAGGTCGTGAGTTCTGTTTCAAAAAATACTTCCTATGTTGTAGCCGGCGAGGAACCGGGCTCGAAACTCAAAACTGCAGAAAAACTGGGGGTAAAAATACTTAATGAAGAAGAGTTCTTAAAAATGCTAGGATAATTCTGTTTCGTCAATTCTTCCTCTAACCAAAATTGCGTCTCCGACTTCTACGCCCGTAATTGGAACAAGAATAGGGTTAGCATTAGCCTCTTTTCTGTCTTTCATTATAGTGGCATCCCGCGCCTCGACGGTGAAATGAATATTTTTTTCGCTCGCGACTTCGATCACTGTTCCGCTGACGGAGGCAACTGTTCCGACGATAACCTTTCTGTCATTTGAGGATACTTCATTATCTGATCTTTCCGTTATTTCGCTAGTAACTTTTTGCAGGGGACGAGAAGCGAAAGATGGAGAACTCAAAAATATGGCGGAAGCAATTAACGGAACCACAATTAAATTTTTGATTGAAGATTGTTTTCTCATTGTTTTATCGATTGATTATGTTGATAAAAATAATTTATTTGTTAATTTCGGCCTGTATATATAGATACGCGATGGAAATATTTTTTGGTGCAAATTTTCTCCCTCTTTATTAAGCGTCTTTCTTTCTTTTTGCTCAAAATAATGTAAATTAAGAGGGGTAACGGAGGCGTCGCATAGCGGTCTAGTGCGCACGCTTGGAAAGCGTGTAGGGTGAAAGCTCTCGAGAGTTCGAATCTCTCCGCCTCCGCAGAATAGTGCTAGCACGAGAAACATATGTATACAGCCCTTTTTGTAAAAGATGTAGAAAGTTTACTTAAAAGATTTCCTCCTAAACACGGGAAGGTTTTTGGCAACCATTCCACCATTGAATTTAACCCTAGTAACTTAAATGGAATAGAAGTTGGGAAAGAATTAAAAATAAAAATCATTGCACGAGCATATGATGAATTTGGCGATGACCTTTTGGTAGAAAATCCTAAATCAAAAAATAAATATCCACATATAACAGTATCTCGCGGAGAAGATGCTCCTCGTTTGTATTCCCAAATTCTGTTTAATAAAGATAGCAAAGAAAATCATATAGAATATTTCGATAATGAATATGTAGAAGTTATTGAAGGCTACAGTGAAGATAATAAGATTGTTATTTAGTTCGTACGAGATGTTCCGTTATGCTAAAATAATTTTGTGAGAAATATGCCTATGAAAAATAAAATTGAAATAGAACCAAAAGGATCATATTTTCAAATCGATGAGAATGGTTTTTTGATAAATCCTACGTCTCTCGAAAAGATTCAAGAAGAATGGAAGCCTGTAGTGGATGATATTGTTGAAGCGTACAAAAGTCATTTTGGTGAGAAGTTGAAGAATGTTTACATCCGAGGATCGGTCGCAAAGGGAGAAGCAATCAAAAACATTTCAGATGTTGATTCATTTTCTTATATTGATTTACCAAGAGATTCCATTGATACAGAATGGAAAGAAGAGGCAAGAAGTAAAATAGAGAAGAAGTATCCTTTTATTGAAGGTGCGGAATTGATGTGTCGCCCTTTTGCTATTGCCCATATGAATATAGTTTTTTTAAATCAATCAGTATGCGTCTATGGAGAGTCTATTGCTGTGCCGAAAGTGAAACCTGGTAAAGATATGATGTTCCATATTCCAAACCTTGAAAGTAGAGCGGTACTGCTTGAGGAGAAATTTCAGAAGGCTGACTCTGAAGAATCAATAAAGTCTGCTTGTGTATGGTTTGCAAAGGATATGCTTAGAACAGGGTTTGAGCTTACTATGGAACGCTCGCAAAAATATACTCGCGATTTATATCGTTGCTACGAAACATTTGCGGAATACTATCCTGAAAAAGAACCTGAAATGAGAGAAGTGCTAGACTTAGCTCTTAATCCAACGGCAGATAAAAAGAAAATTAAAGAAATCATGGATAATCTGGGTGCGTGGTTACTCGTTGAGATGCCAAATCATTTTGAAGTGAAGAATGCAGAAAATTAATATATGAGACATATCGTTGCACATTTGATTAGAGGTGAAGCTCGTGAAGCTCACGAAAATATCACAAAAGATTTAACTCTAAAATTTGATACTTTTCCGCTTCACGACAGGATTTTACCCCACCTAACGCTCAAGCGTTGGTTTGAGATGGATGGAAAAGGAATGGAAACACTTTATAAATGTCTTGATAATTTTGCGAACTCACATAAGCAAAGCGATTATTCTCTCTCTGGATTTGGAAATTTTAGGAAAGATGTAATTTATGTTGATGTTATTCCTTCTCAAAAAATGTCGCAGGATGTACTTGATTTAACGGATAGATTACACGAAATTCCAGAACTCACATTTGACGAATTTGATAACGGTAGTGATTTTCATGCCACCGTAGCGTTTGGCGCTCTAAAACCATTTGACTATGACCAGATATGGAATTATCTCAAAACTATCGAGCAACCGAATTTTAAAATGAAATTTGATAATGTCGCCATACTTAAAAAACCTATTGATAAGTGGATTGTTGATCGAGTTTGGGAAATCAACCCATAAGGGAGCAATCCCCTCTGTTTTATAATATCTCCTAAAAACGGAGAGGTTAGTATTCTAATGGAAGATTTGCTAAAATAATTTTACGAAACCTATTATCAATTTAATAAAATGACGTTATGAATAAAATCAGCACAAAGGACATTAAGAAGACGCAGAACTTCATATTGAGTCTCTGGGGTGTTCGGTATCAGGTCAAGGACGTGAGCCGCTCAGTTGCGTTCTACACTCATACGCTTGGTTTTACACTTGAGCACGAATATCTCCCGGCTTTCGCGCAAGTTTCCATAGGCAATCTTAAATTGATCCTGAGTGGCCCCGGTGCTTCGGGTTCCCGTTCAATGCCGGATGGTCGAACACAAGAGCCAGGTGGGTGGAACAGGATAATTCTTCAGGTGCAAGACTTGGCTGCAAGTGTTGCTGATCTGAAGAAGGAGGGAGTAAATATGAGAAATGACATTGAAGTCGGTCCCGGTGGCAAGCAAATCCAAATTGAAGACCCGGACGGCAATCCGATCGAATTGCTTGAACCAGCAAGGCGGTGATGAAGTAAAATAAATCGGGAAGACGCTAGGCGCGCTGATGGAAGATTTGGTAAAATAAAATTATGACGAAAATAATTTCCGGCGGTGTTGCGCATGATTTGCCGGCAGATTTGCGAAAGGCTTTGACAGCTGATCACAAAGCTTTGGCGGCGTGGGAGGATATCACACTACTCGCTCGCAATGAGTGGATCTGTTGGACTATCTCCGTTAAAACTCTAGAGAAGAGGAAAGAACATGTAGACAGGGTCGTCTCGGAACTTAAGGAAGGAATGCGTCGACCGTGTTGTTGGATCGGCTGCACTCATCGCACCGATAAGAAATTAAGTCCTTCGCAAAAATTCGTACTCGGCAGGCGAAGCCTGCCTAGTAAAAGATAAATAAGAGTTATGAAGTCAGTTTATATAATTATTTTAGTAATTATTGCTGCGGCCGCGTTCGGCGGTTTCAAGCGTGTGGCGCTGGCGGCTAATCAGTCTCAAGGCACGATCCCTCAAAGTGGAGATCTCTGCGGCGGTACCGGCGGCATTGGAGAGATTATGAGTGTGGGAAGCAATACTTTCACTCTAAAATTAAATGATGGTGGCGAAAAGGGTGGCGGCAATCTGATTGTTAACCTTTCTGATCGTACAACGATTGAAACTCCAACCGGCTTTGCGTCTCTATCCAATTTGAAAATAAGAGACCGAGTAACGCTCGTCGGAGATAACCATCGCGATGGCACCTTTACCGCGGATGCTGTTGTGGTCTGCAATGGGTCGGAAGCAAATGGAATGGGCCAAGCGACTCCTATTGCCGTACGGAATAAAAATACTGAATATACGAAAGTGAGCGGTGTAATAAACTTAGCAACGATACTTTTTGTCGGCTTAATCTGGCTCGGCATAGCTGCATTTCTTCGGCGCAAGATTAAGAAGAGTCTCGTCTATTTACTGTTCTTCACTATCTTCTACATCTATTTGTATAAGGTTCTGGACTACACATTGATACAATTTCAATCCTTGATTCTTCTAAAACATTTTGTGCCGAACCTTATGCTGAATGGGTTTAGGGATGGGACAAACGTGAATCTTATTCCGCTCGCCACGCTCACACTAGAGGACTTAAAAACCTCGCTTCTCAACATTCTGTTCATGATGCCCTTCGGCTTCGGACTGCCGTTCATTACGAATTTCCGCATGAAAAGAATAGTCGTTGCCGGCTTGCTCTTTAGTATCGTTATTGAGTTTTTGCAGCTCGTAACGGGATTCATGGCGAATACGACATTCCGGGTCGCTGACGTCAATGACTTGATATTTAATACAGCTGGTGTAGCAATCGGCTACATGCTATTTGTTGGATTCGTGCGTATTTATCGCCACATATCCCGCAATTGGACTATATCAGCTAACCCAATCTTGCGATATATCGCCGAGCGACCGCAGGTAAAGAAATAAACCACCATATTCCAATGGAAGATTTGGTAAAATAATCTTATGACAAACATCACCAACAACGAAACTCATATCCGAAAACTTATATATGACTGGGCACAAGCGCTTGATGTCTCAACCGATAAACTGTTAAAATAACAATATGAAAAACTCGCAAAAGAGTTTTGTTGTTGCATTAGCTCTTCTTGTGATGGTGGCTACAGTAACTCTTAGTCCCGCTACAAGCGCGGTTGCAATTT
>Ga0193751_1000080_pt1 | contig 85219 bp, 62 predicted proteins | sample L1c2metaG_FD_143050 | JGI IMG/M metagenome (GOLD analysis project Ga0193751, IMG submission 143050) | Soil microbial communities from a riparian zone of the East river system, Colorado, United States - L1c2 | ecosystem: Environmental > Terrestrial > Soil > Riparian zone | place: USA: East River...
CACGCACTTGCTGCCATTAAACTGGCAACGGGTTCCCTCGTGTGAGGACAACTCAGTGTTTAAATGACACTTATTCATAGGTGCGGGTGAGCTTAACCACTTGCCCGCACCCTTTACATGTCATCTAACCCAGAGCGGTCTGATCAAATCGGATTTCGTCATGAAATTGAGATCGGCGTCACCGATCATTTTCAAGCTAGCATTTATTTCGTTGATTGGTCGTACGCACGCGACCGCAAGCAATCCAGCTTCAATTATTCGGATTCTGCAATGGAGCTGATTTACAATCTAACAAACCCGGTCATCGATCCTGTGGGGTTGTCGATGTATGGAGAAATCAGTGGCGGGCGCCAACATTTCGAACTCGAATCAAAACTAATCGCACAGAAAAATTTTGGGCCGCTCATTCTCGATTACAATCTGACGCTGGAAGCCGAATGGGAAGAACAAGAGCTTCAAGAACACCAAGGCGAATTGCAGCAGGCGCTCGGAGCGAGTTACGAACTTTCGCCGCGCATTTCAGTCGGTGTTGAATTCTTGCACGAATTTGTTTTCCCAGATTGGCGCGACGAAGGAAAAATCAGGAATGTCTTCGTAGGCCCGAACGTCGCGTTTCGACGCGGAAACTGGTTTGTAACAGTCACTGCTCTCGCCCAAGCGACCAACACGCCGGACGAAGCTGATTTCAAGGTGCGGACAATTTTCGGATTCGGTTTTTGAGAGATGAAGACAATATCAATGCTTTCGGTCGTCGTCGCTTGCCTGTTGGCCTGCCAATTGGCCGACTACGTGCCGCCGGTCGCTCCGCAAATGGCGGCTGCGACAAGAGGGCGGCACGTTGATGTTGCAACGCTGCGCGAAGGCCGCAGGCTTCTGGTGCATCGCTGCATCGAGTGTCACACGCTGCCGCCGATATGGCACTACGCCCTTGAAGATTGGCCGAACATCGTCAACAGCATGTCACACCGCGCAAGTTTAAAACCTGCCGAGCGCGACGCGATCGTAGCATATATTCTCGCAGCGCGATCGACCGGCCAGTATTAATCAATTCGCAGCCAAGCTGTTTCTTTCACAGTATCCCTGACATCTAAGGCGCGTTCTTACTTCTCCTTCTGACGGAGTTTCAAGTAAATGGCCAGCATCAAAAGTCCGATCAAGCCGATGCTCACAGCCAGACCGACCTGGCGGTATTTGTAGTGACGTTTACCCAGTTGACGGAGCAGGCGAGATTTGCGGGCGCACGCCGCGAGCTGAAGCACTCGCCGTGCGGAAGCTTCGCCACCGTTCAAGCGGCATTGCCGCCATGCACATCAACGCAAATTGACTCACCATGAAACCGACGAGCCAGGGAAAAGCCTTTTGCATGAAGCCATAGGAATGCAGGCCCACGCCGAGCATGTTCACGCCAAACCACGAGAAACTGGTGACCACATTGCCGAAGAGCGCCATGATCATTAGACCGCGTTGCCGGATGAATCCGCCCCAGCGAGCGTGCAATATGATTGCGCACCAAAGGACGATTAGCACCGCGCCGTTTTCTTTCGGGTCCCAGCCCCAGAAGCGCCCCCACGATTGATCGGCCCAGATTCCGCCGAGCACCGTGCCCACGAAACTGAACAGCGTAGCAAAACAAACAACGCCGTAGGTCATGCGTGCGAGCGAATCGGCCGTTTGTTTCGTCAGCGAGCGCGTGAACACGCCACGCACGACGTAGATGATGGCAAGCATGCCGGCGAGAAACATCGCCGAGTAACCTGTTGTAATCGCGACCACGTGCGTCGCGAGCCAGATGTTGGTGTCGAGCACCGCTTGCAGCATCTCCAGTGTGTCGCCGCTGCCGGCGAGATGATGCGCAATGATTAACGTGACAAAACCAATCGCGCCCGCGCACGCAGCGCCGATTCCGTCCCTGAAAATTCGTTCGAGTATCAGCGCGACAATCACCGCGCCCCAGCCGATGAAAATCGCGGATGAATACAGATTGGTGACTGGCGGACGCTCTTGCAGATACATCCGCGAAACCAAGCCGAAGGTGTGAATGGCGAGCGCGAGCAACAAAAGATAAAACGCGGAGCGCCGCAGTGCCTGGCTCCAGCCGAGCCATGACGCGCACGCCAGCAGAAAAGCGAGAACGTAAAGCGCCATTGCCTGGCTGAACGGTTGAAGAAAATTGAACAAAAACTCGAATGACGCTCGCTTCGCTGCATTCGGCTGCTCTTCTGCGAACGAGTTGGTCATTTGATTCAGATGTTCATTGAAAAGGGACCGATCATTCGTGCGGTAGGCGTCACTGATGATCGCATATTCGGTCACGATCGGGTGAATTTCTCCGGCGCCGACCGAGTGGAGCAAGCTGTCGCCTACAGAGTGCCAATCGCTGTTTGCTGTAGCCGGGATCGCTGATCCCGGCGGGTTCGTGGGCGGAACGGCCAGAACATAGGCCATTTCCGAAAGCCGCTCGTATCGTTGAACCAGCTGGGCGACGTCATTGAGTTTCGCTTTATCGAAATTTTCGCCCATTTCGAATTCGCGAGCTGCCTTTGCCGCGCCAGGGACACTGCTTTCGAAGCTCTGCAGCTCAGCCGCAAAATTTTCCGCGCCCTCCGGTTGAATGCTGTTCTTCAACCGTTGATACAGCGCCAGCCCGTTGCGCAGATTCAGGATCGCGCTCTGATAAGCAGAGCGTTGGACGCCTTCGAGTTTGTCCGACTGGGCGCCCTGTTCGTCGATCTGCTTCAGGAACGGCGTGAATTCAGCGAAGCTAAAATATTTTCGGTCGCTTTGTTCCCACCCGAACAAGCCGAGCACCTCGGCATTTTGCACGACGAAAACCGGATATTGATCGGCAACAGAAGCATTAAACAGAACGTCAGTGAGCCATTGTATCGCGCTCAGCTGTCCGCCGCCTTCGAGGCGCAGTTCCTGTTTGCCATGAATGATCAAGAGCGAATTGCGCCCAACCGTGTCTAGCGGCTTAACCCGGCCGCCGACGAGCACCGGGATTCTGCCAAACTTTGCGAAATCAAATTCGTCCTTTGCAGTTTTCGGCGACAACCAGTTGGCCGCAATCGACCCGGCGGCAATGACTAAAATGATCCAGGGCAAAAATCGTTTCATGCGATTGCGCTCCGTCGTTGTCGCGAAAATCCGACGAGGTGAAAACCGAATTGCACAAGCAGACCGGCGGCTACGATGATGCACGCAACGTAAGGCGCGATGAAGCTTGGGTTGTGCACCACTTGCAAGATCGTGGCCGAATCATCCTTTTGAAATCCGGCTTGGTAAAATGTCTCGCCGCGATAACGCAACGGATGATTCATGTAAATCAATACGTCGCGGTTCACAGATTTTTCCGGATCAATTAATGTGACCTTACTCGCAAAATTTTTCGGAATTTCGGTGCCCGCGTATTTCTCATGAGTGAACTTCTGCAACGTGACGCTGTAAGGTTTGTAATAGCGCGCGGGACGCAGAGTGATCATCCATGTGCGGCCCCCGCAGGAAAATGTCTGGGGCGCGCCGAGCGCATCCGAAACCAGCCATGTGCCTAACGAGCCGCCATCTTTCGGCAAAATTTCAACGGCAGCGCTCGGGACATCGCGTTCGTCAACGCCGGTCGCCCGCGGAGCGGGCTCGACTGCGATCATTGCGCCGGGTCCTTGATTGGCGATCGGTCGCGCGCCTTCTCCTGCCTGGCCTAACATCTTCAGGCGCGAATTCTGATAAAAATTCCTGACGACGATCCGAAATGGCAAACTCGAGTGATCAATCAGTCGGTTGTGTCGCAGCACCGTATCCGGAATCGCGGTCACCTGATCGAGATCGTTGTCGCTCGTATCGATCACTGCCAATTCCGTCCCGCGCATGTCCTCGGAATAATTTTTCGTGTCGCCGCGCCCCAGACGCATGTGACTTTCGACTGCGAAAAGATCAGTAAAAAGTCCACCCGCCAGCATGATGATCAACCCGGCGTGAGTGAGATGAATGCCCAGCTTGCGCCAGGTCCATCGGAAACGTTTCGCGTGCGCAGCGATGAGATTGATCAGCAGCACGGCCCCGAGCAGATGCCCGCCGGGAAAAATCGGAATTTGCAAACCGCGTCCTTCCGGCGGCCACCATACAAAGAAGCTTTGGAAATAACGCTGCTGCGCTTCATGGATCCCGAGATGGACCTGCGCCAGCGTCCCCGCGAAAATCAACGCCATCCCAGCCGCCAGACAGACGATGGTCAGCTTCAGCGACGTCATGAGATCAATAAGTTTGCGCAGCATATTCCTAAAATCGAACTGACTCGATGAACTTCACGAAGTTTGGCTTTTCTTTTTCAACTGCGACATTCGGCCCTGTCGCTTTGAAGAACCAGACACGACCGTCGTGGCGTGTCCACGCCGCGATGGTGCGCGCCTTGGCGCCAACGATGTCGGTTGTTGCAAAAGTTGTGTCCGCACTTTTCAACGGAATGACTTGTGAAGTGACGGCACTCGCGTCGACCGGCGCGAGACCTATCTGTCCGCGCCAACGATTGACGTTATCGGCATCGCTTCCGCCTTCGCCCGGAAAAGTGACAACGGAAATGTCGATCTTGTCGCCATTTTCGGCCAATGCGCTGAAACTCGCGTAACGCATCGAAGACGGTGGAACTTCTGTCCAGCTTTCTGGCGCCTCCCATTTGATCTGGGGCGCGCCTGCGTCCCGCGGCGGCATGGCTGCCATTTGTGGCGATTTCGTTTCGACTTGGGCGTTGCAGATCGCTGCGACCCATTTGATGAAGTCTCCTTTCTGCGCCTCAGTAAGATCGGCGTTGCCGCGCATTTTAAAAAACAGCGTGGAGTCAGCAGTGGTCATCATTGCAGCGATGATTCTACCGTCTTTCGCTGGATCAGCATCTTTCGGGAGCCCCGCAAGATCGACAATGACGGCGTCGCCTAGCGAAGTGCGCAGGCGCTGCGCAAAGTCGCCTAGTTTCTGTTCGGTGATTGGCGGTTGACCAAGTTGATCGAGCCAACGGTTCACGTTGTCGAAAACATTTCCAGCAGCTGTGCCTAGACTTACAAATGAGATGTCCGCAATCGCGCCGTTATCCCCTCTGACGAGAAAACTTGCCTGTCGCATTTGCGAGAGGGGTTGCGGTTCCCAATTCGGCGGAGTTGTTACCGCCGCCGAGCTGGTCGCTGTTAGGCCACCCGGCATCCGGGGCGCGGCCGTGTTGGTCGGCATCGCGTCTTGTTGCTGCGACGCCGATTCTTCGAGCGGCGCCTTGGAAACGCGATAAACCTTAATCTCCGAGTTCTTCTCACAGCTCGCCAGCAGCCCGGCGATCAGTGCGAGACAAATTACGAGCCAACTGCCGAATCGCGCCGAATTGAAGAATCCCCTCACCTTAGTCCTCTCCCCTTTGCGAAATGGGAGAGGCGAATTAACTGCGGTGGGTTTCACAAGCAAAGATTATTTCTGAGGGCCGCCGGTGTGGCAATCTACGCAGGAGAACTCCGCATACGGCGCGTCAATGTGGATGAAATCGTGTCCGTCGGCATTAATCTGTTTCATTCCTTCTGGATCGCCTTGCGCGAGAATCAGGTGGCAGGATCGACAATCGCTGGCTTTGATCGACATTTTGCCGTCGGCGGTGACGTGTTTGCCGTCGTACAAATGTACAAGTGTTTGATTCATCATCCACGAATTCCTGAGCCGCTACGACGAGACGCATCCGCTTATCCGTGCATACGTTAATCACGACGTTTGTCTCGTGAATCCGTTCCGGTGCAAAATCATGCACAAGAAAGCGGTGTTTGAGCTGCTCACTGACGACGAGCACCAAAATTGGTTCACGCCCAGCGAAAACGAATCAATCCATAATTCCGTACCGTGGACTCGACGCGTCGCCGATCGGAAAACGACCCGCAAGGGCCGACGGATCGATCTACTCCAATTCATCCGTAAAAATCGCTCGCGTCTCGTTCTGAAACCGAACGACGATTACGGTGGCCACGGCGTCTATTTCGGCTCGGGCATGGATGAGCGCGAGTGGGACAATGCCATCGCGACTGCGCTTTCAGGAGACTACATCGCACAGGATGCAATCGATTTGCACACAGAGGCGTTCCCCATCTTCAATGACACGGAGTGGATGTTGCAGCCGATGTTTGTTGATACGAACCCATTTCTCTTCAGAGGCAACGTTTGCGGCGCGATGGTTCGCCTCTCCAGCTCGCCAATCGTCAACGTCACCTCGGGTGGAGGCGAAACGGGATTCTTCGTAATCAAGAATGCAACATGACTCTTTTTGAAATTCCGAGAGATCACTACTGGATAACATCGCAAAACCGCGTGTTTGCCTGCGCTCTATTTCAGCGTAATTCTCACAACCTTCAGTATGCCCGATCGCGCCTATCTCCATCCGATTGATCCGGAATTGGTCCCCGGCGCACGGAACGCGATCGATGTTTGTCTTCGATTGAAACGGGAGGAGCGGATCACGATCGTCACCGACACTGTCACGCGCGAGATTGCCGCGGCGTTGCAAAGAGAAGTCGAGCGCGTCGGTTCGGATTACAGTTTGTTTGTGCTCGAGCACCATGCCCGGCGGCCGCTTAAGTTCATGCCGGAAATAATCCTCGATGACCTGGCATGCTCACAGGTCTCCATTCTTGCTGTGCAAAGCCAGCCGGGTGAGCTCGGCACGCGCACGCAACTGACGGCGGTGGTGAATCACCATCGGATCCGGCACGCGCACATGGTGAACATCAATCGCCAGATCATGCTTGAAGGCATGCGCGCCGACTTTTGCGCAGTGGATCAGCTCAGCCAGCGGTTGGTCGAGCGCGCGCGCCAAGTCGACCGCATCACGTGCAAGACACCAAGCGGTACCGAATTTGAAGCGGAACTTTCGCCAAAGCTGAAATGGCTTAAGACGAGCGGGATCATTACGCCTGACAAATGGGGTAACCTGCCCGGTGGCGAGATTTTCACGACGCCGATGAACACCAATGGCACATTCGTGGTGGACGGCGTGGTGGGCGATTACTTGTGCGAGCGATTCGGTGATCTCGAATCAAATCCGCTCACGATCGAAGTGGAAAATAATCGGATCCGCGCTCTGCGCTCCGAGAACAAGGATTTGCGCGACGAATTTCGCGCTTACACCAAAACAGACGAAAACAGCAATCGGGTCGGCGAATTTGCGATCGGCACCAATATCGCCTGCACGCATATCATTGGGCACATTTTGCAAGATGAAAAACTTCCCGGCGTTCACATTGCCTTTGGTCATCCATACTCCGAACACACCGGCGCTAACTGGGCTTCAAAAACACACATCGACTGCGTGGGCCGCAATTTCGACGTCTGGTTCAATGGCGAACAGGTGATGCGGGGCGGCAAGTTTTTGATATAGTGTTACCGTGATCGACGAGATTCGTAAACAGCTGCACCGGACTCCGTTCGTGCCATTCGTGGTGCGGACGTCAGATGGTCATGAGTATTCTGTGCCTACTGTGGACGACGCGTTTATCACGCCAAGAGGAAACCGGGTCATCGTTATTGATGATGAAGGAACCGTGAACATTCTGGGTCCGCTTCACATCAATGCCGTTATCCAGCAGCCCAACGGCGAATAAGCCGTCGCGGATCTCATCGAGTGGAGCCGAAACTTCGCGCCGCTTTCAACGCCGATTTCACTCCTGAAAAATATGCCGCGCTGGTGCGCTGCGTAAATGAAACCGAGAAGTGGCCGGCAGATTTTCGAATTTCAGAAACGCCGATTTTTCTGACGCGCGAATTCACGAATGAAGTCACTCGCGCAGCGAATGAGATCGTCGCTGCTACGCGCACACCGGAATTCGCAAAGCACGCCGCATCGGCGATTCCTGAAGGATTTGAAGTGCCAAATGAATCGGCGCATCCAAATTTTCATGTCGTCGATTTCGCGATTTGCGCCGAGGGAGAGCGGCTGGTTCCGCGATTGATTGAGTTGCAGGCGTTCCCGAGCCTGTTCGGTTTTCAATTGCTGCTTTTGGATTGCGTCCGCAAAGCGTATCCGATCATCCCGCGAAATTGGACGTCATCGTTCGGCGGAATCAAAGACGAAACGTACCTCGATTTCCTGCGACGCACGATCATCGCCGATTCGAATCCTGAAAATGTGGTCCTGTTGGACATTGAGCCGGAAAAACAAAAGACCCGGATAGATTTTGCGGTTACGGAACGATTACTTGGCATCCACGCCGTTTGCGTGACGAATGTAAAAAAACGCGGGCGCGAATTATTTTACGAACACGACGGGCGCGAAGTGGGGATCGAGCGAATTTATAATCGGGTCATCTTCGACGAACTCATTCGCCGACCCGATCTGAATCTACAGTTTCGATTTCAGGATGATCTCGAAGTCACGTGGGTCGGCCACCCGAACTGGTACTTCCGGATCAGCAAGCATTCGCTGCCCTTTCTAAAAACCGAGCACACGTCGCCGGCTTTCCTAGCCGATGAATTTCCTGACGAGAACGTCGATAAATATATCTTGAAGCCGCTGTACTCTTTTGCCGGGCACGGCGTTGACATCGAACCGAGTCGCGAAAAAATCGCCGCCTTGGAAAATCCGCACGAATGGATTTTGCAAAAGAAAATCGAATACGCGCCCTTCGTACCAACGGTCGATGGTCAGAAATCAAAAGCCGAGATCCGCATGATGTTTGTGTGGCCCGACGAAGATCCAGATCCCACGCTGGTGAACAATGTTGTGCGCATGAGCCAGGGCAAAATGATGGGCGTCGATTTCAACATCGACAAAACCTGGGTCGGCGCCAACATCGCGCTGCACGAAGGCTGAACCACGATTGCTGTTGTAGGGGAAGCCGTTGGCTTCCCACGGGACGCTAACAGCGTCCCCTACAGTCTGTATCACGCGATCAATCCGGCTCTGTGGAGATGTTCGCTTCGCCGGCGCGTTGTTCCAATGCTTGTTCCACAGCCCGCCAAGCGAGCATAGCGCACTTAACTCGCTGCGGAAATTTTCGGACTCCCTGCATCACGCGAAGATCGCCCAATGTCTTTGGCGCTTCGCTTGTTTCCTCCGTCACCAGGTCGTGAAATGCGCGGAGCATTTCTATTACTTCCGCGCGACTTTTTCCCTTTAATTTCATCGTCATCAATGACGCCGATGCCTGGCTGATCGCACAGCCGCGCCCGGTGAACTTAATGTCCTCCAAGCCGCCGGCCGCGTCGAATTTCACCGCGAGATGAATTTCGTCGCCGCACGCCGGATTATCACCGTGCACACGCACCGCGGCGTCGGGCAGCTCACCAAAATTCCGCGGCCGACGCGAATGATCGAGGATCACCTCCTGATAAAGCTCTTCGATTTCCGGGATCATGATAGAGGGCGGACTAGAGACCGCCCCTCCTTGGGAGAAAAGAAACGCACTGCGCGATGGAGGATCTCAATCATTCGGTCGATCTCTTCAATCGTGTTGTAAAAGTAGAAGCTCGCGCGAGTTGTCCCCGAGACACCGAACCGACGCATCAGCGGCTGGTTGCAATGATGTCCGCCGCGCATGGCCAACCCATACTGATCGGCGAACGTGGTGAGATCATGCGGATGCGCTGCGTCCATGACAAACCCAACCAGCGCGCCGCGTTCTTCCTTTGGACCAAAGACGCGAGTGCCCGGCAATTCGCCGATGCGCTCGGCTGCATAATGCGCAAGCTGCGAGTCGTGCTCGAAAATCGCCGCCCGCCCAATCTGCTCGATATAATCAATCGCTGCCGCAAGCCCGATTGCGTCGGCGATGTTGGGCGTGCCAGCTTCGAACCGATGAGGCGCTTTCTTAAACGTGCTTTTCTCTAGCGTCACGCTCACGATCATTTCACCGCCGCCGTGCCACGGTGGCATCGAATCAAGAATATCGGCGCGCCCATAAAGCACACCGATTCCCGTCGGCCCACACATTTTGTGCCCGGAGAACGCCAGGAAATCGCAGCCTAATTCGCGCACATCGATAGGCATGTGCCCCGCGCTCTGCGCGGAGTCCACGAGCGTGAGCGCGCCCACCGCATGTGCCTTCTCGCAAAGTTCCGCGACGGGATTGATCGTGCCGAGGGAATTTGAGATGTGCGTAAAAGCAAACAGCTTCACGTCGGGCGTGAGTAACGAAGGAAGTTCATCGAGCTCGAGAGTTCCATCATCGCGAACTGGGACAAAGCGGAGACGCGCACCGGTTCGTTCCGCCAACAATTGCCACGGTACAAGGTTGCTGTGGTGCTCCATGACGGTGAGGAGAATCACGTCGGCTTCGCGAATAAATTTTCCACCCCACGCCTGGGCCACGAGGTTAATGCTCTCGGTGGTTCCGCGCGTGAAAATGATTTCGTTCGCGTTCGCCGCGCCGATGTATTCGGCGACGCGCTGCCGGGCGTTTTCGTAAGCTTCGGTCGCGCGCGAGCTCAGCGTGTGCAGCCCACGATGGACGTTCGCGTTGTCATGCTCGTAAAAATTTCGGATCGCCTCGATCACCGCGCGCGGTTTCTGCGAAGTCGCGGCGCTATCGAAATAGATCAGCGGATGCCCATGCGCCTGCTCGCGCAGAATCGGGAAGTCTTCGCGAATAGCGCTCCAATCCACATGGCTCGCGGCAATCTTGTGCACACCATAATCTGCTACACCCGCCGCGATGCGCCAGTCCGGAACATGGACTTCCAGTCTGTCAGCGATCTATTGCTTCGCGACTTGCTTTTCCCTTCTTCACGCGCGCCCAGAGTGAAAAGAAAGGAGTCCTCCCGCGATTTTGCACGCAGTGCTGTAGAAGTGTGAAATGAAAGCGCGATTCACCCTGGAAACCAGTTTCTTTGGAATCGATAAAGCGTCCCCGGTATTGAACACGCCTTTAGCGCGAAACGGATATGGCCCCCAGTGCGGTGGCAACACAAGCAGGCGCGTTTTAACCCGGACGCGACGGACCGGAAGTCCTCGCTCGCGGGTGTTCCTGACCGGGCGCCGGAGATCAGCGCGGAGCAGCCGCACATCGCTTTCACGCACCTGCGGATGATCCGATAGCGGCCTGGCTCAGGCGTTCCGGCTCACCTTCTGATCTCAGGGCGCCGTCTGCACACTTTTGACGTTGGAATTGAGGCTTGTAGCACACCCATTGTTGGCTCGCACTCGGTAATAGTAAGTCGTATGCGCACTTAACCCAATCACCGGGAAGCTGGTCGTGATTCCGACGCTCAAGTTCTGATAACCGGGTACGTAAGTGGTGAAAGAGTTGCTTGTGGATACGTCCAACCGATAATCGATCGCACCGCTTACGTTGCTCCAGTGCGCGGTAAAGCTGCTTCGAGTCACATTGGTTGCGTTTTGTGCGTTCGGAGCTGCAGGCGTGCAGGGCATCGTCTGTACACTTTTGACATTGGAATTGGCGCTTGTAGCACACCCATTGTTGGCTCGCACTCGATAATAGTAAGTCGTCTGCGCACTTAACCCGGTCACGGGGACGCTGGTCACGTTTCCGACGTCCAAATTTTGATAACCGGCTACGTAATTGATGAAAGACGAGTCTGTGGCTACGTCCAACAGATAATCGATCGCACCGCTTACGTTGCTCCAGTGCGCGGTAAAGCTGCTGAAAGTCACATTGGTTGCGTTTTGTGCGTTCGGAGCCGCAGGCGTGCAGGGCATCGTCTGTATATTTTTGACATTGGAATTGGCGCTTGTAGCACACCCATTGTTGGCTCGCACTCGGTAATAGTAAGTCGTCTGCGCACTTAACCCGGTCACGGGGACGCTGGTCACGTTTCCGACGTCCAAATTCTGATAACCGGCTACGTAATTGATGAAAGACGAGTCTGTGGCTACGTCCAACCGATAATCGGTCGCACCCTTTACGCTGCTCCAGTGCGCGGTAAAGCTGCTGAAAGTCACATTGGTTGCGTTTTGTGCGTTCGGAGCCGCAGGCGTGCAGGGCATCGTCTGTACACTTTTGACATTGGAATTGGCGCTTGTAGCACACCCATTGTTGGCTCGCACCCGGTAATAGTAAGTCGTCTGCGCACTTAACCCGGTCACGGGGACGCTGGTCACGTTTCCGACGTTCAAATTCTGATAACCGGCTACGTAATTGATGAAAGATGAGTCTGTGGCTACGTCCAACAGATAACCGGTCGCACCCCTTACGCTGCTCCAGTGCGCGGTAAAGCTGCTGAAAGTCACATTGGTTGCGTTTTGTGCGTTCGGAGCCGCAAGCGGGCAGGGTGTCGGAGTGGGCGTAGGTGTAGGCGTGAATGTAGCTGTGGCCGTGGGCGTAGATGTAGCTGTAGCCGTGGCTGTTGCCGTAGCCGTAGCTGTAGCCGTGGGCGTAGGCGACACCGCGGTGCAGGTGTAAGTGACTTTCAAGCCGTTCGTGAGCATGCCAGTGCCACAGGAGAAGGTCGTGGCTGGCCCGGCGCTACTGGCCTGCACGCCGCTCATTTCCCCGCTGCCACTGTCGGAAGTTACCCCATAGAAGATGTCAAAGAAGCTTGTGATGTTCTCATAGAAGACGACTTCGAAGTTAGCCGTGCCGCTTGTGCCAGAATAAGCCGTCCGCCACTCAATGTTAAACTGCCGGTTGGGCGCAGTGCCCGTGACCGACGTGAAAACGCCGCACCCGCTGGCAAAATTCACGCAGTCCGGCGATCCCGGATCCGTGGTCAGGTCGCCCTGAAACGGAAAAATAGCCCTGCCGACAAAGAAGGTCGGCAAGGGACAGTCTGTGCCCAAATAGCCTGAAGCGCCCGTAAGCTGCAAAGCGCCATTGGAGCTGACGTTCGCAGTGGTAAAGGTGTACCCGTAAACGGTGACCGGGAATGGGAAAGTAATAGTGGTGGCGCAATCATCGCAATGGTTGCCTATGTCGGTGGTACCAGGAACGATGCTGCCGGTGTCAGTCGTCGTGACATAGTTATCGCACGGCATGGGCGATGCCGTCGGCGTTGGTGTAGGCGTGGCCGACGGGCATCCGGAAGCATAGACGAAGTTAAGTTGCAAGCCGTCAATCAGCCCGCCCGTGTTGCACTCAAACTGTGTAACATGCGAGCCGGTGTCGCGCTGCGCGCCTACGGTAGCACTGCCGCCGGTGTTGCCATTCAGGGCGCCATATATGATCTCGAAGTTGGGCGTATCCTCGTGTAAACACACCTCAAAGTCGAGGGCTGGTGTCCCATTTGAGCAGACCCCCAAGTTCAAGTTTTCCCGGAATTCGATGTTGAATATACGGTTGGGCGCAGTTCCCGATACGGAGGTAAATACCCCCTGCCCATTCGCTGCGTCCACGTCGCACAGGTCGGCCCAGTATGGAGCGATCAGGTCGATCATGCCGAATGCGATGGGCAGGCAAGCGTTAAGGGGCGTAGCGTTAGCACCCGTAAATTGCAGGTTGCCGTTTGATGAGATATTAACCGAAAAGAAGGTCTGGTCGTAGAAGGTGACCGGGAAGGGCAAAGCGATGGGCGTGATGCCATCGTCAAAGTGGTTGCCGGTGTCGGTGATGCCGGGCACGATGGTGCCGCTACTGGTGGTAATCGTATAATCGTTCGGCATGCACGTCGCCGTTGGCGTAGGCGTAGGTGTTACCACCCCGGACGGGACGCTTCCGTGCCCATTCACGCCGAAGGCGGTGTTATTCTGCGACGTTGGAAACTTCGGATTGATCGCCGAGGAGAGGGCGACGCCGCCGCATAAAAAAAGGAGCGCGGCCGCGCTACTGCGAAGAATGTAACCGCTAATCTTACTTTTCGTTTTCATAGTATTTTCATTGTTGCGAACGAGCCCTGGTCGCGATTGACCCTGCGCGAAGAAGATCAGGAGCTCCTGGGGGGAGACGCCTAATGAACTTGGCGGCAGCGCTATCTTGCACCCTCCCCCTACGGTGTCAACACAAATTTTCTTAGGGGCGGTTCCCCAAAACCGCGAAGTCGAGGAATCTCTCGCTTTTCTGCTGGTGAACCAAATCACGCAAGCCTTCGTTCTGAGCGCCGGATTGGGCAGGCGTTTGCATCCTTTAACCGACGACTTGCCAAAACCGCTCATACCGATTTGTCAAAAGCCGCTCATCACTTTTGCGGTCGATCATTTGTTAGGCGTGGGAGTGGAGAAGTTGGTCATTAACACGCATAGGCGTCCGGAATTATTTCAGAGTTTTTTTTTACCGGAGCGACTCCGGCAACGGATCCAGAGATTTTACGCGGATCTACGCAGATTTTCTCTCCGGGCCTCTCTGAATCTCTGTAAAATCGCGGCGAAGGGAATCTGTGGATCACACGACCCGAAAGGGGACGCGCCGGGAGGATTTACCTTCCCGACGCTGTTTTCTTCTGGGGGCTAATTGTTTCTGGCGTTACTTCACGGCTACCGTGAATTGGATGGCGCCGAACTTAAGATTGATCTGGAACGTGTAGGTGTAACCCGCGTCCAGGTTGCTGGTGACGAGGTTAAACTGCCAGTGGTCACCAACAAAGTGGAAGGCAACGTCGGGAATATCCGTAGTGCCGTTTGCGTTCACGTTGTCCACCGTGCCACGCATGCGAGTCAGCGTGGTTATCGAACCGCAGCACCCGTTGAGAAAGACCGCGTTCGGGTCGGAGATGGGGTTGCCGTTGGCGTCGCACACCGTGAACTTCACCGGGATGGTCCTGTCGCTATTGCTCTTGAACACACTGCTGCCGTCGGTGTTGATTGGCGGTAAAATGACGCCTCCCGGGTTCAGCCCAGTGCAGGCGCCATACACAACCGTCAAGGACGCTGTGCCGCTGCTTGGGGAATACGAGCTGTCACCTGCGAAACTAGCCCCAACACCCGATGGATAGAACCCTGGATAGATTCCGGAAAGGCTGACGCTAGTCTCGGTTGCCACTCCGCTGCTATTGGTGATCGCACTCCCTGCCGGATTGCCGTTCAGAGTAAAGTTGATAGTCTTGCCGCTGACGGGTGATCCGCTCGAGGTCAGTGTAGCAGACAGGTTAACCGTTCCGCCATAAGTGCCCGAGGCTGGCGCCACCGTCAGCGTTGTCGGCGAGATGGTGGGGGTAGGCGTTGGTGTAGGCGTTGCCGTGGCTGTTGGCGTAGCTGTAGCTGTAGCTGTGGCTGTAGCTGTCGGCGTAGCGGTAGCTGTCGCAGTAGCAGTTGGAGTAGGGGTAGGCGTGAATGTTGCTGTAGCCGTGGGAGTAAATGTCGCCGTAGCCGTGGTTGTTGCCGTAGCTGTGGCTGTGGCTGTCGCCGTCGGAGTAAACGTGGCTGTCGGTTCAGGCGTAGGCGTGAATGTAGCTGTAGCTGTGGGAGTAAATGTCGCCGTGGCCGTAGCTGTGGCTGTGGCCGTAGCCGTGGCTGTCGCCGTAGGAGTAAACGTGGCTGTCGGTTCAGGCGTGGGCGTGAATGTAGCTGTAGCCGTGGCTGTTGCCGTAGGAGTAAACGTGGCTGTCGGCTCAGGCGTGGGCGTGAATGTAGCTGTAGCCGTAGGAGTAAATGTCGCCGTAGCCGTAGCTGTGGCTGTCGCCGTAGGAGTAAACGTGGCTGTCGGTTCAGGCGTAGGCGTGAATGTAGCTGTAGCTGTGGGAGTAAATGTCGCCGTAGCCGTGGCTGTTGCCGTAGCCGTAGCTGTGGCTGTCGCCGTAGGAGTAAACGTGGCTGTGGGTTCAGGCGTAGGCGTGAATGTAGCTGTGGCCGTGGGAGTAAATGTAGCTGTAGCTGTAGCTGTGGCTGTCGCCGTAGGAGTAAACGTGGCTGTCGGCTCAGGCGTAGGCGTGAATGTAGCTGTGGCCGTGGGAGTAGGCGAGACCTCGGGGCAGGCGTAAGTGACTTTCAAGCCGTTCGTGAGCGTGGAAGTGCCGCAGGAGTAAGTCGTGGCTGTCCCGGCGCCACTGGCCTGCACCCCGCTCGTTGCGCCGACGCCATTGTCACCAGTAACTCCATAAATGATGTCAAAGAAGCTTGTGATGTTCTCATAGAAGACGATTTCGAAGTTAGCCGGGGAAGTGGGGTCATTAGCGAGCACCGCGCGCCATTCAATGTTAAACTGCTGGTTAGGCGCGGTGCCGGTAACTGAGGTGAAGATGCCGCACGTTCCACCGGGATAGGCCGCGCAGCCGGGCTCAGGATTATCCGTGATCAGGCTGCCCTGAAACGCAAAAATGGCCCTGCCCCAACCCGGATCCGGCAAGGTCAAACAGCCATCGGTCGGATCAGAACTGCCTGTGAGGTACAAAGCGCCATTGGCGCTGACGTTCGCGGTGGTAAAGGTGTACCCGTAAAGGGTGACCGGGAATGGGAACGTAATAGTGGTGGCGCAATCATCGCAATGGTTGCCTATGTCGGTGGTACCAGGAACGATGCTGCCGGTGTCAGTCGTCGTGACATAGTCATCGCACGGCATGGGCGTTGCCGTCGGCGTTGGTGTAGGCGTGGGCGACTGGCATCCGGAAGCATAGACGAAGTTAAGTTGCAAGCCGTCCACCAGCCCGCCCGCGTCGCACTCAAACTGTGTAAAATGCGAGCCGGTGTCGCGCTGCGTGCCTACGGTAGCACTGTCGCCGGTGTTGCCATTCAGGGCGCCATATACGATCTCGAAGTTGGGCGTATCCTCGTGCAAACGCACCTCAAAGTCGAGGACTGGTGGCCCGGCTACGCCGACAAAGTTTTCGCGGAATTCGATGTTGAAGATGCGGTTGGGCGCAGTTCCCGATACGGAGGTAAATACCCCCTGCCCGTTCGCGGTATCCTCATCGTGCAGGTCCTCCCAGTATGGAGCGATCAGGTCGGTCACGACTGCGGTGGGCAGGGGGCATTCGTTAAAGAAATCCTCAGCGTTACCCGTAAATTGCAGGTTGCCGTTTGAAGAGATACCAACCGAAAAGAAGGTCTGGTCGTAGAAAGTGACCGGGAAGGGCAAAGCGATGGGCGTGATGCAGTCGTCGCAGTGGTTGCCGGTGTCGCTAATGCCGTGCACCATGATGCCGCTACCGATGGTAATCGTATAATCGTTCGGCACGCAGTCGTCATTCGCGTAGGCGTGGGGGTTGCCGCCCCAAACATGGGGGCTTCCGCGCCCATTCACGCCGAAGGCGGCGTTATTCTGTGGAGCTGGAAACTTGGGGGGTTTGTTAGGTGCGTTAATCGCCGAGGACAGCGCGACAATCACGCACGAAAAAAGGAGCAGGGCTGCGGCACTGCGAAGGATGTAACCGTTAATTTTATTTTTCGTCTTCATAGTATTTTCATTGTTGCGAACGAGCCCTGGTCGCGATTGACCCTGCGCGAAGAGGATCAGGAGCTCCTGGGGGGAGACGCCTAACGAACTTGGCAGCGGTGCTATCTTGCACCTTCCTCCTAAGGTGTCAACACAAAGTTTCTTAGGGACAATTCCAAAAAACGCTGCCAGGCGATTGCGGTCAACCTCGTGAAAGCTTTCGGAGTCAATCGCTTCTACATCGCAATCATGATGAGCGACAGGATTTCTTAGGGGCGGTTCCAAAAAACCGCTGCCAGGCGATTGCGGTCAACTCGCGAAAGCTTTCGGAGTCGATCGCCTCTACCTCGCAATTATGATGAGCGACAGGATTCTGTAGTGGCGGGCGTGCCGCCCGCAATCTTCAAGTGTTGCAGCCGACACGGCTGCCGCTACAGCTATTTGAGCTCTTCGTTCACTTCGGCGAAGGCGTTGACGGCGAATTCCAAGTCTTCGCGCGAATGCGCGGCGGACACCTGCGTGCGGACACGCGCAGTGCCGTGCGGCACGACGGGGTAGAAAAAGCCGATGACGTAAACGCCTTTCTCCAGCATGCGCGCGGCGAACTTCTGCGACTTGGCCGCATCGCCGATCATGATTGGCACAATCGGATGCACTCCAGCTTTGATGGTGAGGCCGTGCTCGGTCAGGCCGGCACGAAAATATTTTGTGTTTTCTTCGAGTTTGTCGCGCAGGTCTGTCGATGCGCTGAGAAGTTCGAGCGCTTTCAATGAAGCTGCGACGACCGGTGGCGCGATGGTGTTGGAAAACAAATATGGCCGCGAGCGTTGCCGCAACAGATCGACGATTTCCTTGCGGCCGCTGGTGAATCCGCCGCTCGCGCCGCCGAGCGCTTTGCCCAGCGTGCCGGTAATGATGTCAATCCGGCCCATCACACCGCGATATTCGTGTGTGCCGCGACCGGTCTTGCCGAGGAAACCGGTCGCATGCGCGTCGTCGATCATGGTGAGCGCGTTGTATTTTTCCGCGAGATCGCAAATCGCCGCCAAATTCGCGATCGTTCCGTCCATCGAGAAACAGCCATCAGTGGCGATCAACCGAAAACGCACATCTTTCGCGGCCTGTAATTGCGCTTCGAGATCGGCCATGTCGTTGTGTTTGTAACGAAAGCGCTGCGCTTTGCAGAGCCGGATGCCGTCGATGATGCTGGCGTGATTCAATTCATCGCTGATCACCGCGTCTTTGTCGGTGAGCAGCGTTTCGAACAGACCACCGTTGGCATCGAAGCAGGACGGATAAAGGATCGTGTCTTCTGTGCCCACGAATTTCGTCAGCGCGGCCTCCAGCTCCTTGTGAATGTCCTGTGTGCCGCAAATAAAACGCACGCTCGCCATTCCAAAGCCATGCGTCTCGAGCGCCTCTTTTGCAGCGGCGATCAGCGCAGGATGATCGGCGAGGCCGAGATAATTGTTTGCGCACATGTTCAGCACGCGCTTGCCGCCGGTGATCGCAATGTGCGCGTCTTGTGGACTCGTGATGACTCGCTCCGTTTTGAAAAGACCTTGCGATCTAATTTCTTCGAGAGTTTGCGAAAGCTGTTTTTCGAATTCCGCGATCATAAGTGAACCGGAGATTACGCAGAAAAGGTGAATCAGGAAACCAGGAACCCATGAATTTAAAGTGGAAAAAGAGGAAGCCGGGGAGTTACGAACTGATTTTATGTAAAAGAGGATTATGCACTTGACAAATGCGATTGAGGGTATAAATTGGTCGCATGAAAACGAAGTCCATGTTGCCAACGCCAGTCGATCTTACGCTGGATGAAATACAATCGCACTTCGGCACAGATGAAAAGGCGCGTCAGTATTTAGAGGAAATCCGTTGGCCGAACGGAGTTATTTGTCCTCACTGCAAAAACGCAGATCAAAAACGCATTTGGGAAATCAAAGCAAACGAAGCCGCGAACATTCGCGCTGGTCTGTATCAGTGTGCCGAATGCAAAAAGCAATTCACTGTCACGGTCGGGACGATCTTCGAGGATTCGCACATTCCGCTGCGAAAATGGTTGGTCGCTTGGTACCTGCTTTGCAGTTCCAAAAAAGGAATTAGCTCCCTCCAAATTCAACGGATGCTCGGACTCGGCTCGTATCGCACCGCGCTCTTTATGATGCACCGGATTCGGTATGCCTTGGCGCAACCAGAATTTACTACATACCTCAAAGGTGTAGTGGAAGTGGATGAAACCTATGTCGGTGGAAAAGCAACCGGCTCAGGAAAAACGGGACGATCTACAGACAGCAACAAAACATGCGTTGTCTCGCTCGTTGAGCGCGGCGGACAGGGGCGGTCGTTTGTACTTGATCGTGTCACGGCGAAAAACCTGCAACGGAAGATCGACGAGCACGTTATAGAAGGCTCAATCGTGGTAACCGACGATTACCGTGGTTACCGCAATATTCCGCCCGTTTACGATCACAAATCAATCAAACATTCAGCGAAGAAATACGTGCGAAAAGAGGGAAATTTCAAAGTTCACACGAACACCGTTGAATCGAAATTCTCGCTGCTAAAGCGCGGCATCGTCGGCACGTTTCATCAAGTCAGCAAAAAGCATTTGCCGCTCTACCTAGCGGAGTTCGATCACCGTTTCAATCACCGCGATGTGACAGACGGCGAGCGCACAGTTTCCGCCCTGAAATGCGCAGAGGGAAAGCGGTTGACGCTTAAGCCATTAAAACGCCGCGCGTCCTAAACTATTTTCGAAACTAGTTGCAAAATCTTGGTAGAAGTGCCAAACTTAAAGCCAGTGCCGGGGATTGGACCCGGTTCTCTCGCTCCCAAAGCGAGTGTTTTAACCGACAGTTAAACTACGCTGGCATCGTAAGATGTTAGCCTCGGGCGACGTGATACTCTCGCGAAAAGTGGTCACGTCGCCCGTCTTATTTATGTCATTGCGCGGATGCGACCAGCCTCTCGACGGGCCGCGCTTTAGTTCTCCTCTTCATAAATTCAGTTCGTTGCTAAGCTCCATTTCCCGCGACCGATACGTTTGAATCGCTTATTGGTCGCCAACATGTTGTAAAGCGATGATTTGCTGGCTACCGGATGTCCTCGACCTTTCATTGCGTCGAAAAGGCCCTGCGTCGAAAGTTTACCGCCGCGCTCGCTTAGTATCTGTTCGGCGGCATCAGCTTTCTTCAAGCTCGCAAAGGTCGCTCCGTTGGATGATAATGTCGGACGCGGATCGGTTGTTTCGCCGCGCCCCTGCTCTGCGGCAATAAGAGCACGGACGCCGCTAAGTAAACCGGCATAGTGCGCTTCCAATTCAAGAAGTACCGGCATGGCTTGTGGATTCTTTTTCATGGCTGTGTATTTGGTTGTGTATTAAATCTAACGCCCATTGCGATAAATACAAGCGCAATCTACAAGGGGGTGTGAATTAGTCAAATTTCACGCCGTAGTTGCACAGTACCGCCATTGACCTTACCATGCCGTGCCGTGCCAGCCGCTAAGCCAGTTCAACTTCCGCGCCAACTGAGCTTCGATGAAGTAATGAAGCGAACGGTGAAAGTCCCGCCACCGCCAAGCGGCAAAAAGGCGAAGCAGAAAGTCTGGCGGAAGAAACGGCAAAAAGGCGACGCGAGATAAAAAGCCGCCAGTATGGTTTAGGGAACCGCCGGTGCTGATGGGGCTGCTGGTGGCTGAGGCAAGTTTACTGTTTCAATCGTCACGTTCCCGGTATGTCCCTCGTAAACGATTTTACAATGGCGGAAAAATGCTCTGCCGATGATGGCTTTGTGTACCTGCCCTCCAGCTTGTAGATGCACCCCTGCAAAGCCTCCATAGATCGTTCCCCCAAGACTTGGAATGTGAACCTGAGCTAAATGCATATTGACTTCTCCACCGCCGTGTATCCCCGACACCATTTGACGGTCTACAACGGGGAGATTCAACTGCGTGGCCAAGAAACTGTCGATGCAACTTAAAGACGCCCCTGTATCGACGAGCGCTCGTATACCTTTAATTCCAGCGACCGGCGGCGTTGTTAAAGCAGGATTGAAATTGGAATCAAATCCAATATCTACGAGCAGTGTTGGCCCGTAGAAGGCTAAGAGATCACTGCCAGAGGCTCCCCCAGGAACATCACTGAATCCGCATCCCGAGCTAGCCATGGACCGGACAGAACATTACCGATACGGGTAAAGTGGCGGCTCCTGCTCCAACCTGCCGAATCAAATAAGGTCCACGCCCGAACTGAGCGACAGCGTCCTTCGCCGCCTCCTCAAAAGATTGGTAAACAGCAACGAGTTTCCCTTGATAAAAGAGAACCCATTTTCCCATATGTTTTTCTTCAAGCTCTTGCTGAATACCTGAGTAAGCAGCGATGTCGGAGTCTAGTTCTGACATTGTCTTTAACTCCTTTTTTTGGGGTTTTTAATCTAATGCGCTATTACATTGAAAGCAAAATCTTCATCCGTGTTCAATTTACCTTCGCTGACCATCGCACTCTGACCGTCTTTTCCATAGAACCGGAAATTACGGCGGAATAAGCTGGTATCGCCCATCGATACCAAGTTGCGACAAGCCTTGGCGCGAGCGATAATTGAGTCCAAGGCACGTGCAAGCCAAGAAAAAGAAAACCAAAAAAGGGGTCAAAGTCGATGACCTCAAGCCAGCAAAAGACCCCAAAGGGGGTATGCCGCAGAGCCCTCCCCGGGATCTTAAGTGGATTTTGAAACATCTCCAACTCGGTCAAAAAGGCTAAGCGAAAAGTTTGGCGAAAGAAACGTCGCTAGAACGGAGCGGGTTAGCCAAGCGGTCGTCGCAGAAGCGTGATCCGGATCAGATAGCGCACGTTCATTCCGCATTCCCGACACGGCGGAAACTGATCGCCTTCATAAAAGGTTTGCAGGTGTTCGACTTCTTTCGCTGGGTCGTGCACCACATGATAGAGCGACGAAGTCACAGGCACCACTTCGCCGGGTCTATACTCGTGCATTTCCACATTCTCATTTTAGCCCTGTCACCGCAGAAATAAACTGGAGTGTATCACATTTGTTAAGTGCATAATCCTCATGTAAAAAGCACTTGCGCTGATTGTGAATAACTGTTAATAACTTCGCCGGCGATCTACCTTGACCTACGCCCAACGTCGTAATCTTGCGTTAGCCGTTCTCGCGGCCTTCATCGCGATTATTCTCCTCAGCGGTTGTGGGACCACCCAGCGCGCCCTGCCTCCGTACGAGCATCCGCTGGCCAAAACGGATTTTCAAAACGTGCGCACCACAGCTTACACGGACACCGAATCGGATCATCGCGAATACACCAATCACAACGCGCTCGGCGGAGAACTCCACGCAGCGGGTCCGCCGATCCATCGGGCCGAAGTTGGAACACGCGCGACGCTGGCGTACGAAGTTCCCCGCGCTGTTCCCGTGGATGAGACCACTTCGTACTCTCCGCAACTTCAACCATTCTCAATGGAAGAAACACGAACGGTCACGCGCACGACAAAGCAAGCGACCAAAACAACAACGCACAAGGTGAAGCGCGTCATCCCAGTCTCGCCTGGGCGCAGTAGCCTTGGCAAAGGCGGCAGACCGCCGCAGATCGGCAGCGCGGCGGCTGATTGGTCGCGCTGGCCGGCCGGCACGGTGTTTCGCCTGCTTTCGACGGGGCAAAATTACCGCGTGGAAGATTACGGGTGGGCGCTTTCCGGGCGCAACACGATCGATCTTTACATGGTGAACCAACGCGAGATGAATTCTTGGGGCGCGCGCGAGGAAACCATCGAAATTTTAAAATGGGGCGATCCGCAGGAAAGCTTACAGTTCCTGCAGCGGCATCAGGATTACAGACATATCAAGCGGATGGTGCTCGAGCTCGAAGGACGCCATAAACAGGCAGCCGCACTGCGGTAATTGGCTGGCGCACGAGCCCGCAAACCCGCGCTTGACTCCGCGGAGTTTACTCTGAGCGATCCTGCAGACCCGGGAGAGTCGAAGGGGCGCCGCTCAGAATGACAAACAGAAGCCACCTCATCGCACCAGATCGCTCATTTTTTTGCGTTGGCCAATTTCGCAAGGGCGATTACAGCGGCGGAGGTACGATTTTCGACGTTTAGCTTGACCAAAATGTGCTCGACATGCTTGCAGATCGTCCCGGTGCAGGCGCTGAGGATCACGCCGATCTCATAGTTCGTTTTACCTTGTGCCATCCAAGTCAGAACCTCCGTTTCGCGCGGGGTGAGACCCAATGAACCAAGCTTGTTTTTCGCCGGCATTTCCTTGCCGGGCGGCGGGGCTCCGCTTGGCGGTGGATTTATCAGACGGCCGTGCTCGACGATTTCTTTGCTTTGGGAGTCGTCCAGGGTTTCGTACTCCAGCAAACCTTTTGCGATCATGTCGAGTTTGTCGCGGTCCCCCAGGAGGGTCGTCCTGGCAAGTTGATAAGCCTCATCCACCAGTTTCCGCACCTTCTGATCGATCTGCTCCGCAGTCGCTTGACTGTAGCCGCGGGCACCAGCGTTACGCTCTCCGTTACAAACGCGCGATCGATACCGGGCGGACATGGTGCAAATCAGTTGCCGCCTTTAGCGTAAAGGCGCAAGGGCGCAAGACTTTGGTACGCAATCCTGCGTATTGCCCAAAAAGGGGAATCCGCGAGAGTCGCCGCTCCATCGAAGGAAAGCTTAATTGTTTTTATTTCACTAAACGTTTAGTCACTATCATTCTTCGGATTTTTCGCCGCGAAGTTTCGAACTTTTTTGGAAATTCTCGTTTTTTTCCTCGCATTGCCGATTCCGGAAAGAACTGAAGGCCTCGCACGGGCATGCCAAGAACTGCAGTTTTTCGCAAAATATGCAGAGTGAAAGGGCATGACATCGCCTGGAGTGTTTCCTAAGTAAACCGACCACCAATGAAGCAAGTTGCTCGAGAAGTTGGTCACGATCACGTTCCAGAACCAAACCACCACGGGTCAGTTGCTTACGGCTCTGGCCATCACCTGGCCGCAGAACAATAATGGCGACCTGCAGGAGATCGATCTGGGCTCGACCACGATCTATACCAAGGATACCGGTGGCGGCTCGCTTCGCACGAGTTCGCTGCAGGGCACGAACCCCCCAGCGGACGATCAACGCTGGTGGGGCAAGCGCAACATTGACGTTTACCTTCCAAAACAACGTCGGCACGAACAACACCCAGTACTCTGGTTCGGCCACGTTCAACCCGTTTGGGAGCGTGACGGACCTCCCATAAGGAGCACCGCACGCTTCAACAACAAAGGGCCGGCGAAAGCCGGCCCTTTTTTTCCTACATTAATATCCTCTGCTAAGTAGAGCAATGCGCCGGAGGCTGTAGTGGCCTCTGTGTCAGAGGCCGAGCACAGCGAGCGGTGTTACGTGCCAGCCAGCGCAGCAGGCGCATTTGCCGAGACGTAGAGGATACTAATGTAGCTGTTCGCTTTCGCTCAAGGCGGGCAACATGCACCGCCCCTACCCGGCGCTGTCGCTCCGCTCGGACCAGCCATGCTGGCGGCGCACAAACCAAATGCGTGTGTGAGCCAGCGCCTGCCAGCTCATTGCGGCCAAGCTCAACCTCAATTGCGCTTGCAGGCGTTTCTTCTGCCATTGCCGCGGACGCAATGGTTGTGCCGGCATCCGGCGGGAAGCAATGTCAAGGCGAACAGCGCCGCTTGGACGCAGATTGCCTCTGCCCACAGCGCACTGGACTCTTACAACCAAATCAGTTCACAAATCAGTTGCTCGCTTTTACCAGAAAGGCGGAAGCGTGCAAGAATTTCGTACGCAATTGTGCGTATTGCGGAAAAACGAGAATCCGCGAGAGTCGTCACTCCTTCGAAGGAAAGAAAACGAGAATTTCAAAGAAATTTCGAAACTTCACGCCGAAAAATCCGAAGAAGATACTGACCAGCAATTTAATTTAGGGGAATCATTTAGGGAAAACCCCCAAAACCAGGAATCCAAAAAATGAAAAGAAGAACAACAATCACTCTCACACTTTTAGCGCTGCTAGCGCTCACAGGAATCTTTTACGCCGCCAATCCAGTGCCCTTTGCGAATCTCCCAGGGCCCATAGGCGTGGCCGCTGCGCCGGCTGATCTGTACGTGACCCCCTACTGCAGCGACGAAATCGATAAGGTCGACTGCCAGGGGAATGTCTCGTTCTTCGCGTCGGTTCCGGGGTTTGGTTCCTGCCGGGAAAAATACATGACTATCGCTCCATTGCAGTCCGCGAATGCCGTGCCGCCGTTCACCCCGCGCGACGTTTTCGTCACACAAGGCGCTCAGGTCTTTAAGGTCCATGAAGGTGTCGTCACGCCGTTTGCGACGCTCCCGGGGTGTGACGCAGGGGACCACAACGGGCTTACGTTCGACCATGTGGGCACATTTGGATTCAACCTGATCTCGGTATGCCAGCTCGGTGGCGTCTTTACGATTGACGCGAATGGAAATGCCACGGAAATCGCGAACACCGGCACCTATCAAGAAGGACCAGCTGTAGCGCCGCTAAGCTTCGGCACCTACGCCGGCCAGATCCTGGTGGCCGACGAGATAGACGGAGTGGTTCACGCAATCAAGAACGATGGCACCTTTACTCAAGTTGCCTTCAAAATGGCTGACGCGGAAGGCGTCTTCGTTATCCCGGATGCTCCGTGCACCTTCTGCGGCCCCACCTTCGCCCCAGGCGCCTTCTTCCAAGCGATATACAGCTATAACTACGTTTTCTCATATCCGCCGACCGACTTCACAGGGTTGGGTGAGGACATCATCGTTTCGGCTGAGACTGGCGCAGGCCTCGTTCGGATACACTGGAATGGCAGTAGCTATGATACCTTTCTCTTCGATAACAGCACCGGCGGCCAATTAGAGGGCTCCTCTTTTGTTGACTGCGACGTTCCCACGCCTACGCCGACGCCTACGCCGTCAGCGACGTTTACGCCGACAGCCACATTTACTCCTACAGCTACAGCCACATTTACACCTACAGCTACAGCTACGTTTACGCCGACAGCTACAGCTACGTTTACGCCTACAGCCACAGCGACATTTACGCCCACACCCAGTGCGACATTTACGCCTACGCCCAGTGCGACGTTTACGCCTACGCCTACTCCGACCCCGTTCGCGACACCAACGGCCTGTGCTCTGACCAGCTGCACGCCTCCGTATCCATTCCCGAGTGGGAGCCCGCGCACGAATATCGCGTTCAACGAGTCGGAGGTGCTGCGCGCCTTTAGACTGACGGGGGTGGATGTCAACTGCACCCCCAACACGCTGCAGCTCTTCTACAATGACGAACACGCCCTCACGCTGGGTGTGCGTCAGATCAACGTGAAGACCTCCTGCGGTGGGCTCACAAGTACGACCACAACTAACTACCCGGTTTCGCCCCTGTTGACGGACCCGGGAAGTGTAATGAACCCAGCGGTCGGTGCGACAGAGGCCCAGGGGGGTACCGACACGTCGGGCCGGCCAATGTTCCCATCGCTGTTCATTACAGACGTGACGGCAAATCCGGGGAATCCGCTTGCGGGCGACTGGCAGTTTGGCGGCACGGGCATCAAGCCTGATGCGGTCTTCGGGACATGGAAAGCTGCCGTCAAGACAATTGACAACACCACGACCCCAGCCACAGTCACTGTCACGCCCGATAATGACCCAGCGACGAATAACTGGAACCTGGGAGCAGGCGCCGATCCGGTGCCGACGCCCACCCCAACGAACCAGGGCTATGGCGCCGAAGCCCGCTGGGACATGACCAACCCCTCGCTTCACTTGATTCCAGGTCACCAGTATCGCATCTACTTCATGGTGCACGATGGCGACCAGAATAAGACTGGCGGCGATGCCGGCCAGGCTTGTGTGTACTTTACGATGCCGGGGACTGCCCCAACGCCAACCCCAACCCCGACTGCGTCTCCGACTCCAACGCCTACGCCAACCGCGACACCGGGGGTGATCGCCGCCACTAGCAAGACGTTCGGCGGTAGCGGAGGTGCGGCGAAGACGGTCACGGTCACGTTCCAGAACGGCACCACCTCGAGTCAGGTGCTTACAGCCCTGTCCATCACCTGGCCGCAGGGTACTAATGGCAACCTGAAGTCGATCACGATGGGCGGGACCACGATCTATAACACGTCAACCGGCGGTGGCTCGCTTACCACGAGTTCGCTGCTAGGCACGACGGCCCAGCGGACGATCGCCGCGGGCTCCTGCGGAATCTTGACGTTTACCTTCGCGAACAACGTCGACACGAACCCCACCGACTACACTGGTTCGGCCACGTTCAACCCGTTCGGTACCGTTCCGATGTTCCCATAAAGAGCACCGCACACTTCAACAACGAAGGGCCGGCGCAAGCCGGCCCTTTTTTTTGCCAGCTCATTGCGGCGAGGGATTATCGTGATTGATAACCCACATGTGAATGGGGGTCGGTCATCGGTTCAACTATCTACGTCCATAGCGGGGCTACAGTGACCGGCTATCAATGCCCGCAGGCTTCGCTGCCAAACAGGCAGCTTCAGCCCAGCCACGGCGCGCCTTTCTGAGAATCTCAGGGCAGGCTTTCGCTCATGATAAAAATCCCGCCCAATCGAGCACGATTTTGCCGGAGTTGCCGGATTTCATCAGCTCAATGGCTTCCTTGAATTGCGTGTACGGAAAGCGATGCGTAATGACGGGCGAGATATCGAGGCCGCTCTGGATCATTGCAGTCATTTTGTACCAGGTTTCATACATTTCGCGGCCGTAGATGCCTTTGATCGTCAGCGCGCTGAACACGACCGTGTTCCAATCGATCGCGGCGCTGCCCGGCATAATTCCCAGCAGCGCGATTTTGCCTCCGTGAAACATGTTCGGCAAAATGTCGGCGAACGCTTTGGGATTGCCGGACATTTCCAGCGCGACATCAAAGCCTTCTTTCATGCCAAGCTTTTCCATGGCGCCGGTGACTTTTTCAGTCCGCACGTCCAACGCGAGATCGGCGCCCAGTTTGCGCGCCAGATCGAGACGATACGGATTCACGTCGGTGATCACGACGTGACGCCCGCCGGCGCGTTTGCAAATCGGAATGGCCATGCAACCGATCGGCCCCGCGCCGGTGATGAGCACATCTTCGCCGACAAGATCGAACGAGAGCGCAGTGTGCACGGCGTTGCCCAGCGGATCGAAACAGGAAAGCACATCGAGCGGAATCGAGGGATCAGCGTGCCAGCAGTTGTCCTGCGGAATCGCTACAAACTCCGCCCACGCACCGGGGCGATTGACGCCAACGCCCTGTGTATTTGGGCAAAGATGACGGCGCCCGGCCAGGCAATTGCGACAATGTCCACAGGTGATGTGTCCCTCGCCCACTACGAGATCGCCCCGCGCAAAGCCCTTCACATGATCGCCGACAGCCTCAACAGCGCCGACAAACTCGTGGCCGATCGTCATCGGCACAGGGATCGTCTTCTGCGCCCACGCATCCCAATTGTAGATGTGCACATCAGTGCCGCAGATCGAGGCCTTCAACACACGTATGAGCACATCATCGCCGGTGGCCTCGGGCACAGGAACTTCCTCGAGCCAGAGACCCGGCTCGGCTTTGGCCTTCACGACGGCCTTCATCATTTTTTGCACGAAGTGAAATTAGGCGAATCAGGAACACAGGAAAGCAGGAAAAGTTCGCTGGCAGAGCAGCGCATGCCTCTCGTTCGCCACCGGACGGACTCGCCGTGGCGAGCTTGCGATCTTGCTCCGCGCAAAACAGCAATCGCTTATGTCTTGCGCCGAAAGCGCTTTTAGCCGTATCCTCGTTAACGGTGTGAAAACAACGCCGGCTCACCTGCGTAGCCAAGCGGAACGTCGGGACGAATTATTTGCTTCGACTCGTTGGACGATGGTCCTCGAAGCGGGTGATTCGACGACGACTTCCGCGCACGCACTCAGTGCGCTTTCGGAGCTATGCCAGATCTACTGGCGACCGCTCTACGCTTTCCTGCGCAAGCAAGGATATCGGCAGGAGGATGCGCAAGATTTGACCCAGGGGTTTTTCACGCATCTAATCGAGACCCGGACATACACGCACGCCGATCGCGAGAAAGGCCGGTTTCGCTCTTTTCTTCTCGGCGGGTTGAAACATTTCATCGCAGACGCTCGCGATCGCAGACATGCGTTGAAACGCGGGGGCGGAATTCTGCCGGAAAATCTGGATGAGAAGGCGATCGCCGAGGCAGAGGCGCAAATCGCGCGAGCAACGAAATGGCAGGCGGACGAAGTTTATGACCGTGAATGGGCGGCGTCCCTATTGCGGGAAGCGCTGCATCGTCTCACGCAGGAATGCGCGCTGGCCGGCAAAGCGGAACTTGTTGGCTACGTGACGCCGTATCTTGCCACACCGGAAGACTCGGCGATCCCATACGAAGAGATGGCGCGCCAATTCCATCGGCCGATCGCGACTTTGCGCAGCGATGTGGCGCGATTGCGCGCACGTTATCGGGCAATTCTGCGGGAAGAAGTCCGCGGCACAGTGGCTGAAGCGGCGGAAGTGGATGAGGAACTGCGTTACCTGTGTCGCGTGTTGGCCGCAGCTTAAGAGCATGAGCGGGAGCTAACGCAGCAAATGCAGCCGACTCCCCCGCAAATTTCGACGTGTCCGACCTGCGGCGGCGCGCTTGAGAAAACGCATGGTGGCGGCCTTTGCTGCCCGGTTTGTTTGTTGCGAGCTGGAATCGGCGTCGAAGATTTGACCACTGAAGCGCTGGAGGATTCAACGGCTTCGCGGCGTTTTGGAGTTTACGAGATTGAGTGTCGCGAGGACGGAAGCCTTTACGAGCTTGGGCATGGAGGGATGGGCGCTACCTATCGCGCCATCGACACGACGCTCCAGCGCAAGGTCGCGTTGAAGATCATAAGAATCGGCGTCGCCACGCGAAGCACCGAAGCACGCGAACGTTTCCTGCGCGAAGCCCGCGCCGCGGCTGCGCTGCGACACGAACACATCGCCACCGTGTTCCAATTCGGAATCTCCGAGGAAACAGGCCAATTCTTCTATGCGATGGAATTGATCGAGGGCGAGACGCTGGAGGAACGCGTTCGGCGCACAGGCCCGCTGAGTGTTCGCACGGCCATCGATATCGCGCAGCAGGTCACGTCCGCATTAGCCGCAGCGGAAAAGCGCAGCCTCATCCATCGCGATTTAAAGCCGGGAAATTTGATGCTGGTCTCACCCGATGACGAAGAGCGAGGGACTGCGGAGCGCGGCGTTCCCACCGTCAAGATCATCGATTTCGGTTTGGCCAAAGTGCTCAATGCGCCGGTTGATCTGACGCGCCTCACTCACGACGGCTTTGTCGGCACGCCAGCATTCGCCAGTCCGGAGCAATTCGAAAATTCCGCGCTCGACGTGCGTTCCGACATCTACTCGTTAGGCGTTACGCTGTGGTTCGCGATTACGGGAAAAACGCCATTTGGCGGCCAGGGCTTCGAGGAGATTCGTCGCGCCCAGCAATCAGATGTGATCCCCATCGAACAATTGAAAGCAGCACGTGTTCCGTCTCGTCTGAGGTCGTTGCTCAAATCCATGCTTGCATTCGAGCCTGCGGCAAGGCCCGGCACATACGAATTGACAGCGGAATTGCGACGTTGCACCGCAGGGGCAAGCGGAGAACGACGCGCCCGCGTCGGTCTCGCAGCCGCTGCGATGCTAGTTCTCGGCGCATCTGCATTTTCAATTCTTTGGCCGCTGTCGACGAGCCACAGGCCCGCGGCTGTGACTGAGAAACCACCTGTGAACCTCCCGGTGCAGGAGAAAAGCATTGCCGTGCTTCCTTTTGAGAACCGGAGCGAAGAGAAACAGAACGCCTACTTCGCCGATGGAGTGCAGGGCGAGATCCTGACTGATTTGGCGAAAGTAGCCGATCTCAAAGTGATCAGCCGCACCAGCGTAATGCAGTACAGAAGCGGGCCCCAGCGCAACGTGCGCCAAATCGGCCAGGAACTCGGCGTCGCGCATGTCGTGGAAGGGAGCGTTCAACGCTCCGGGAACCGTGTCCGCGTCAATGTGCAGTTGGTTGATGCGCGCACTGACCGGCAATTATGGGCGCAGACCTACGACCGAGATCTTGCGGATGTATTCGCCATTCAGAGTGAGATCGCAAAGGCGATTGCCACCGAGCTTGATGCAAAGCTGTCGCCGAATGAAGAAAGTGAAATCCTGCGTCCGCCGACGAACGACATCACCGCGTTCGATCTCTACACCCGCGCCAGGAACCTTTTCTTAACTCCGAGCTTTAACGTTGGGTCAAAACCGAATGCGCTGGAGGCGGTCGATCTGCTCAACCAATCAGTCGCGCGTGATCCATCATTTATCCGAGCATATTGCCTGCTTGCCTTTGTTCACGACGCGCTCTATTTCTTTGGTCACGACCATACACCGGCGCGTCTGGCCCTGGCGGAAGCAGCCATTGAAGCGGCCTCTCGCCTCGGTCCGGATGCAGGCGAAACGCACCTCGCGCGTGCGTGGAATCTTTACTGGGGATACCTCGATTACGACGGTGCTTTGGCTGAACTGGAAGTTGCCCGCCGAACTTTGCCAAATGATCCGCAAATATTGTTTCTTACCGGTTTAATCCAGAGACGTCAGGGTCACTGGGAAGAATCCACCCGAACCCTTGAGCGCGCCGCTAATCTTGATCCGCGCAATTTTGGGGTGCTGCAGAACATTGAAGGAAATTATGCGTCTCTTGGCCGGTATGCTGAACAACAACGGTGGTTAGGCCGCATACTGGCTTTGAAACCCGACGACGCCGTTACGAGAGTAATACTTGCGGAGGTCGATTTCCAGGGGAGAGCCGATACCCAGCCGTTGCATCAAACGATCGATTCGGTTCGCGCTACAAATCCTGCTGCGGTGCCGAGTATCGTTAATTGGTGGCTCTATTGTGCACTAGCCGAACGCGACGTTGCGGCGGCAAAAGATGCCTTAACCGCAGCTGGCGAGAATCCAATCAATCTGGGAGACGATGTTTATTGTACTCATCCATTTATGGAAGGTGTTATCGCTCGAGTGGCGAGGGATGATGGCAAAGCGCGGTCGGCTTTCGCTGAGGCGCGCGCCGAGCAGGAGAAAATTGTCAAGGCCCAAGCAAATTTCGGCCCGCCGTGGTGCGTGCTGGGTCTGATCGATGCCGCTCTCAGGCACAAGGAAGAAGCGCTGCGCGAAGGGCGGCGCGCGGTTGAGCTTCTACCGGTGGAAAAAGATGCGGTCAGAGGTCCGGCGATGATCAAGTATCTGGCGATGATCGCTGCCTGGGTCGGTGATAACGAGCTTGCCTGCCAGCAACTGGCCGTTGCCACCCGTCCTCCACGCACCGTAACCTATGGTCAATTGAAACTGCTTCCATTTTGGGACCCGTTGCGCGGCGACCCGTGTTTTGAGAAACTCGTCGCTTCTCTCGCGCCAAAGAAAACTAACCAGGAATCAAACACGAATCGACACTAATCGGTTTTTAAGAATTGGTGTCGATTAGCCGTTGAGATTCCGCACAAAGAACCAAGGAAACAAAGGTAGATTCCGATCTGACCTGATTGCGAAGAACCTTGTTTCCTTTCGTAGTGGCGGGCGTGCTTGCCACGCCGAAGCGTTGCGAAGGCGGGTCGCCTGCAACTCCCTTTCCGTCTTGCTTTGAATCCGTGACATCGCGTCACCTGTCAGGCCGTCTCGTCGCGCCGTAGCCTTGCGCGCAGGCGGAAGCTTCGGCGGATCCGCGGTCTCCCGTAAAACTTTTTTGCCATGCCCGCCAAAATTTTCCGAAGGAAAGAGTAAAGGCCAGAAATGAGTTCTCAATGACGAGAGGTCAAAGAAGGCCAAAAAAATGAAAGGAAAATAATAATGAAAAATCAAAACATCGTATTCATAGCCATAGCGTTTGCGCTTGCGTTTGCACTTGCGCCAGTCACCCAGGCGGCGCCGAGCCCAGGCGGTATCCCTACCTCCGCAGCTGCTGCTAACCAGAGCGCAACCTCGGCTAATTCAACAGGTCCTGAGGGTGAGAACCTCCCGGTTATCACCATCCATAGCGCCGGAAATATCCTCCGGGGAAAGACCGGTTCATTCGTCCTGGACATGAAGCCTACAATCATGTTCGGTGCAACCTACGTAAAGTTCTCGGTCAGCGGGACCGCGATCGCGGGAGTTGATTACGTTCCGCTTCTCTCTCCGGCCTACATCGGACAATCCGGCTACGGAGTGATCTCGCTCACAACCTTGGCTGACCGCAGAGCGGCATCCTCCCATCAAGCCTACAGCGTTGTGGTAACCCTGGAGCCTGGCTTGGGATATGCAGTAGGCGAGCCGAAGTCAGCTCTAATCTGGATTAAGCCTTGACCTTGAGTCTTCGACAGGCGGCAACGAATCGCGCGCCGCGCTGCTCCCGGGAAGCTTTCGGGGGGGCGCGGCGCAGCTATCTTGCGTCCATTAGTGGACGGCAGCATGCGCGACGACGCGGTAAACGCGATGTTGCTCAATGGTTTCCTCTTCGTTTCTGATTGTGTCGTGATCCCGTGCAATCCGTGTAATTGCGCGACAAAAAATTCCGGTTCCGAAAAATTTTTGCAACGCCGGGAAAAATTTTCCGAAGGAAAAGGTAAAAGCGAATGCGTATGAAAACAAAAATCGCACGCCATATCAGCCCCGGTGCAATTGCCATAGCGTTATTTTTGGCTGTCGCACTCCTCACGCGCGGGGGCACCATTACAGTCATCAACACTAATGACAGCCGCGTCGATTACTACGCAAGGCACTCGCCCACGCCAGCGACGGCGGAGACGCACCGTGAATAGCGCTTCTAGCCGAGGCTGACGCGGGCGGTACTGGTGCTAGGATAGACACTGTAGAATTCCTGAAACTCTGGGGTCACAAAAGGGCCAAGTGAGCCAAGTGCCAAGTTCAACCGGGGCGAATAAATCAACAGGACTGCGCGAGGCGCGCCTCATCTGCGCTTGCACCAGATTCCATCATTCGGGATGATGCAGCGCATGCCCGTAACTTTTGAGCAAACTGGGACAGCCGTCCTGACGTCCCGTTCTGCCTTCATTCTGCGATTCGCCAGCACGATCGCGCTTTGGACAATCGCGCTCCTGATCATGTTCTCCGGATACGAGATCCTGTTTTGGTTATTGATCAGCGTCTTCGGAATGATCGGGCTATTGGAATTTTATCGGATGCTCGATCACAAGCGACTCCCGAATTTCAAAATCACCGGAATGATCTGCGGCGCTGTGATGCTCGCCGGCAGTTTTTATTACTTTTCAAAAATCGGGCCAGCGGGCTCCTACGATTTCGAAGTTGCCGTCCTCCTCTTTTTCCTGCTGACGGTCTTCGGACGACAAATGTTTGCGCGGCTGCGTCATGACGAACCGTTGCAAACGATGGCTTACACTTTGTTCGGGCTCCTCTACGTCCTTTGGCTCTTCAACTTCATTACCAAAATTGTTTATCTCACGCCGCGTTCGAGCACCGGCCAGCTGACGGGGCAGTTTTATGTCTTGTACTTGATCGCGGTCACAAAATTTGCAGACATGGGTGCGTATCTGACCGGCAGCGCGATCGGCCGGCATCTGATGGTCCCGCACATTAGCGGCAAGAAAACGTGGGAAGGCTTCTTTGGTGCAATTGTTTTTGCGCTGCTTTGCAGCCTGGCGCTGTTCAAACTAATGCCCGGCCATTTGCCGGCGCTGACCTGGACGCACGCCACGGTCCTCGGGTTACTTCTTGGATTCGCCGCAGTGCTCGGCGACCTGGCTGAATCAATCATCAAGCGTAGCACTGACGTAAAGGACTCGGGAAATTTGCTCCCGGGAATTGGCGGCGCGCTCGATCTTCTTGATAGCCTCCTTTTCACCGCGCCGTTGTTGTTCTTTTATCTCCGATTGGTCATTCGGGTGCCCTAAGAAAGAGTTGCTGACAGAATTAACAGAATGATCAGAATGGAAGAGAAACAGGAAAGTTACGACATTGTGGCCAGATCATCGGCGCGGCGATGAAAGTGCATTCGACTCTTGGTCCGGGATTCCTAGAATCGGTTTATCAGGACGCGCTCATTTGGAAGATACGTGAAGTCCAGCTTGTAAATTATCTTGTCGCAACCGGACTTGATGAAGGTCTGGTCCTAAACTTCGAAACCGAGCGCTTGGAGTTTAAGAAAAAGTTTCGACGCCCAGCGCAAGGCGAAGAAGTCTCCTTCTGAGATATTTTGTTAATTCTGTTCATTCTGTCTAAAAAATGAAACGCAAACGTGTCGTTATTCTGGGCGCGACTGGATCCATCGGCGAAAGTGCGCTGAAGGTGGCTCGCGACATTCCGGAGCGGATGGAAATCGTTGGGCTGGCCGCGAACAGTAACGCCGAGAAACTCGCCGCGGCTGCGAATGAAACGCGCGCGCAATTTGTTTGTCTGGTCGATGAGAGGAAAATCGACGTGCTCCGGCGTGCGCTGGAGTACAAACCGCGGATTTTTTCTGGAGAAGAAGGACTGCTCGAGATCGCATGCCTGACCGATGCGGACATGGTGCTGGTGGCGATCGTGGGCACTGGCGGGTTGCGCCCGGCGCTTGCGGCGATTGAAGCCGGCAAAGATCTTGCCGTCGCGAGCAAGGAGATTTTGGTCATGGCTGGCGAAATTGTGATGCGTGAGGCGCGTGCGAACGGCGTGCATGTTCTGCCCGTGGACTCCGAGCACAACGCGATTTTTCAGTGTTTGGAAGGCAAACGCTCAACGCTCAACGCTCAACGCTCAACGTCCAAGTCAGAAGGTTTAGCGTTGGGCATTGGACGTTGGACGTTGGACGTTTCCGACGTCCGCCGAATCATTCTTACCGCCTCCGGCGGCCCGTTCCGCGAAACCCCGCGAAAAGACTTCGACTCCTTGACGCCAGAACATGCGTTAAAACATCCAACCTGGAACATGGGACCGAAGATCACCATCGATTCGGCGACGTTGTTCAACAAGGGCCTGGAGATGATCGAGGCGCACTGGCTTTTTGGCGTCGAGATGAAGCGCGTCGAGGTCGTCATCCATCCGCAGAGCATCGTCCATTCAATGGTCGAGTTCGCCGACGGCTCGACGCTGGCGCAATTGAGTTATTCAAACATGCGTTTCCCGATTCAATATGCGGTAACCTGGCCAGATCGCGTGCCGAACACTTTGCCGCCGCTCGATTTTTCGAAATTGTCGAAGTTGGAATTTTTCACTCCGCGCTACGACGATTTTCCCGCGTTGAACCTAGCGCGGCGAGCGGGCGAGACCGACGGCACATTGCCCGCTGTGATGAATGCCGCGAACGAGATCGCGGTCGCAGCCTTCCTGGATCGACGAGTCCGTTTCCCGGACATCTGGCAGATTGTTGAAGAAGTGATGAATCGGCACACACCCGTTGCGCACCCTGATCTCGATGCAATATTGGAAGCTGATCAGTGGGCGCGCGCTCAAGCGAGGAAATGCGTTGAAGCGTTGAAGCGTTAAAGCGTTGAACGGTTGAAGCGGGAACACGTCCAACTGATCACCGTTCACTGATCACTGATCACCAATCATGCTACTTCACATCGCCCGCGTCATCTTCATCCTGCTCGAAGTTCTCATCCTTTTTAACTTGCTGATCGTGGTGCATGAACTGGGGCATTTTCTAGCGGCGCGCTGGCGGGGGCTTTACGTCGAAAAATTCGGCGTCTGGTTCGGCAAACCGCTCTGGAAGAAAAAGATCAACGGCGTCCAATACTCGCTCGGATCGCTGCCGTTCGGAGGCTTCGTGGCGCTGCCGCAACTCGCGCCGATGGACATCATCGAGGGAAAGGCCGATGTGGACCGGGCGCGGCTGCCGAAAATCTCCGCGCTCGACAAAATCATCGTAGCCATCGCCGGCCCGTTTTTCAGTCTGCTGCTGGCGCTTTGTTTCGCCGCCATTGTTTGGGCGGTCGGTCATCCGGTGGGCGAAGCCGATTCGACCACTGTAATCGGCTACGTCGTGCCCGATTCGCCGGCACAAAAGGCTGGCTTGCAACCCGGCGACAAAATCTTGTCAGTGGACGGCAAGCCGGTCAGGCGCTTTCTCGGGATGAACGATAGCGTGAGCTGGGATGTGGTGCGCAGCGAAGGCGACAAGATCGCAGTGAAATTTCAGAGAGACGGCAAAGTGCAAACCGTGTGGGTGGAGCCTTACAAGGCCGAGACTCGCGGATGGCGCAGGAAAAGTGTTCGCCAACTGCTGGTCTCTCCGGCAGAGACACCGATCATCGCTAAAGTAGAGCGAAACACGCCGGCAGCGGCGGCTGGGTTGCGTGCCGGAGACATCATTCGTGGGTTCGATCAGACGCCCATCTATAATCCAATCGCGTTGTTGGAATACATCAACAAGCATCCAGACAATCGGCTCGTTCTCCATGTAGAGCGAGGCGGGGCGAAGTTGGACATCCCCGTAAAACCCACGCTTCTGCCTACTGGCGATCAGATGAAGCCGCGAATTGGCATTGAATGGGACACAGCTGGAATCGTGTCTATCCAGCATCCCAGCCCAATTGAGCAGGTTTACAACAGTGTGGCTAGCACATTGAAGACAATCGGCGCGGTGGCATCCCCGAAATCGGACGTGAAGCTTCAGCACTTAAGCGGCCCAGTCGGGATTTGGAATATCTATATGAGGCTTTTTGAAGCCGAAGGAGGTTGGAAACTCGCGCTGTGGTTCAGCGTCATTCTCAATGTGAACCTCGCGATTTTAAACATGCTGCCGATTCCGGTGCTTGATGGCGGGCATATTGTGCTGGCGCTCATTGAGTCGGTGCGCCGAAAACCTGTGAACATGCGGGTGTTGGAAGTTGTTCAGACCAGCTGCGCCGCAGTCATCATTGGTTACATGCTCTACATCACGTTCTTCGACGTGCAGGATTTGCCGTTCGTCCAAAAAAAACTGGACCAGCTCGAAGCACAATCGCCTGCCAAAAATACCCAAACGCCGTAGGCTGCAAGCGTTGCACGTATAGTCACGGTCGCGTATCCTTCCTGCAGTGAACGTCAACGAAATTCGCGAACTTTATTCCGCCGTTCCCTTCGAACCATTTAAGCTTGTGCTAACAAATGGGGCACGCCTTCTGGTTGAGCATCCGAACTTCATGTCGTTTTCGCGCGATTATCGCACAGTTCACGCGCACGAGCTGAATGGCAGCACGAAGCGAATCGACGTGAAGATGATCGTTGCGCTCAACGAGATGGCGAACGGCGCGCATACTCGCAAGCGTAAGCGGTGAACTACTGCGAAAGTCCATTTCATTATCACCGTCGCAAAACGCGTGAGGTGCAGGTCGGCAATGTCGGGATCGGCGGCGATAACCCGATCCGGGTCCAATCGATGATCACCTGCGACACCATGGACACGGAGGCGTCGATCCAGCAGACGGTGGAGTTGACCGATGCAGACTGTGAGATCGTGCGCATCACCGCACCCGCAGTAAAGGACGCGCGCAACCTCGAGCACATCGTGAAGGGCCTGCGCGAACGCGGCTGCAACGTGCCGATAGTCGCGGATATCCATTTTAAGCCTGAGGCAGCGATGGAAGCAGCGAAATGGGTGGACAAAGTCCGAATCAATCCGGGCAACTACGCGGATTCGAAAAAGTTCGTTATCCGTGAATACACGGATGAGCAGTACGCGGCCGAGTTGACCCGTATTCGCGAGCGGTTTTCGCCGCTGGTCGATCTTTGCAAGAAACGCGGGATCGCCATGCGTATCGGGACGAACCACGGCTCACTTTCGGATCGCATCCTGAATCGCTACGGCGATACGCCTCTGGGGATGGTTGAAAGCGCGCTCGAGTTCGCGCGGATCGCGCGCGACTTGGATTATCACGATTTCGTTTTCTCGATGAAAGCGAGCAACCCGAAAATCATGATTGCCGCGTATCGATTGCTAGTGGCCAGATTAAACAAACTTGGACCGGACTGGAACTACCCCCTGCATCTCGGCGTGACCGAGGCTGGTGAAGGCGAAGATGCACGGATCAAAAGCGCAATCGGGATTGGCTCACTGCTGGCGGATGGAATCGGCGACACCATCCGCGTTTCACTCACTGAGGATAGCCCGCATGAAATTCCCGTGGCGAAAGCGCTGATTGAGAACATCAGGAAAACTTCCGACTCTCAACTCTCAACTATCAACTATCACCTTTCTTTTGATCCGTTCTCCTATCAGCGGCGAGCGACGGAGAAGATCGAGCGCGACGGCGTGAAACTCGGCGGAGACGAATTGATGCGTGTCGTGGTGAGACAGGCAAACTTCGACAAGATCGCGCACAAGATAGACAAAATGGGAGATTACAAGCCGGAGATTGTTTACGAAAATGCGCAGATCCAGGAAGTTGATCCCCGCGACGAGAATGCGATTGCGAAGCTAAATTCCGAAAGTGCTACGCAATTTGTTACAGTAAACGATGACGTCGATCTTCCCGTCATCGCTGCGTTCCGTTTGCTTGCTGCGCGATTGCAGGGGCGGCATCCGATTCTGTTAAAAGACATTTTGAATTGTAGGGCGTCTGTGTCAGACGCCGGCGTTTCACAGAACCGCCCTGCAGATTTTCTTGAGACGCTTCTCACCGCCTCAACCAATATCGGCTCGTTACTGTGCGATGGAATCGGCGACGCGATTTTGGTGCAGGGTGAGGAAGCGCCGGGACAAGCGCTGCGTTTGAGTTACAACATTTTGCAGGCCGCTGGCTCGCGGATTTTCAAAACTGATTATGTCGCCTGCCCTTCTTGTGGGCGGACGCTATTCAATTTGCAAACCACAACAGCGAAGATCAAAGCAGCGACGTTACATCTTAAAGGGGTAAAGATCGCCATCATGGGCTGCATTGTGAACGGCCCCGGTGAAATGGCGGATGCGGATTTTGGATACGTTGGCGGCGCGCCCGGCAAGGTGAATCTCTACGTCGGCAAAACCGCGGTGAAATTCAACATTCCCGAAGCAGAAGCGGTCGATCGACTGAAAGATTTGATCCGCGAACACGGGAAATGGCTCGACCCAGTCACCGAGCCCGTGGCTATGGAAAGCGTTTAATAACGACAATCCGATTCGGCTTTACTCGACAGTGATAGTTTCTTCTGCGGTTCCACTGCGACCGACCGCGCGTACTGTCCACTCACCGGGTGCTAGCTGCCAAAAAAATCGGCCATCCTGCCCGGGCGAGAGTCGCCCGCCGTCAACAAACCAGTTAACGTCACCGGCGAAAGCCGCCGTAAGTTCGATCATCTGTTGCGACCGCGACAGCACAGGATCGATTTGATAGCGCGCGTTCGGCGGCGGACTCGTGATGCGAAACTCAGATCGGACGTGCGCCCCGACGGTGTTGTCTCGGCTTGCGCACCAACGGCTGTATGCGTCAGGTAAAAGCATTTTTCCATCCGCCGCGAAATAATCTGACGAGTCTTCGGACGGCTCTGTTCCGGCCAAGAAGAGTTCGCTCAATTTGGCAGGACTGAAGCGGGACGGAAGCAAGCCGGTTGCTTTGCAAATTTCGCGGCGCGCGAGCCGTTCGCTTTCGACTGGCGGCGGATCAAGCGGGTGATCACGCCGCAGTAATTCCCGCATCACCGCAGCCCACAGCGGCGTCGCCGCACGCACGGCAAACGTATCGCGCATCGGGTGCCCGTCGAAATTTCCGGCCCATACTGCAACGGTGTGTTCTTTGTCGAATCCCACCGTCCACGTATCACGAAACCCGCTGCTGGTTCCGGTTTTTGCGGCCACGCGCTCCTCAAGCGCCAGCGGCGAACGCGGGCCGAAACTCTTCTGCCTCGCATCATTGTCACACAAGATATCGGTGATAATTACCGTCGCTTCAGTCGAAGCCAGGCGCGTGAGCGGTTGGTGTTCTGCGGACAAAAATTTCGCGCGCATCGCAGTGCCGCCCCGAGCCAGTCCGGCATAGGCAGCAGCAAGATCGACAAGTCGCGTCTCAGCATTTCCCAACACGAAACCGGCGCCGTAATCCTCGAGCCCCCGTGGAAAATCAAAACCCCATTTTTGTAGCTGATAGAATGCGGGGCGCGCGCCGAGCTGACTCAACGCGAACACGGCCGGAACATTGAGCGAACAGCCAAGCGCTTCGCGCAAGCGCACCGGGCCGAAGTAACGATGATTGTAGTTCTGCGGATCGTAATCGGCATATTCACCGCGAATTGCGTCCGGCGTATCGGGCAACAAACTCGACGCCGTGAGCAGCCGCTTCTCGATCGCGTCGAGATAGACGAACGGCTTCAGCGTGGATCCACAACTGCGTGGCTTCATTGCGCCGTTGATTTGCGACACCCCGTAATTCTCCGAGCCAACCATGGCGCGAATTGCGCCGCTGGCGTTTTCGATCACAACCACCGCAGCTTGGGTGATATCATGCCGATTTAACGCCGACAAATGTGAGCGCACCAAACGTTCAACCCTCGTCTGCAAATCGAGATCAAGCGTCGTCGTAACGCTGCCGCGCAATTTCGGGTTTCGCGCCACGACTGCATCGACAAAATGAGACGCGAGATGCGGCGGATCGACGCGCGCGATTTTCGGCGCCTGCGCGAGCAATAATTGCTGATCGCTCGTGATGACTCCTGACTCAACCAGGCGCGCGAGCGACCGAGCGTATTTGCGGTTTGCATCCTCTTGGTATCGCCACGGATTAAATCGCGTCGGTGCTTGTGGCAGACCAGCCAGAAAGATCGCTTCGCTTAATGTGAGATCTCGCGCCGGTTTGTCGAAGTAAGAGCGCGCAGCGGCTTCCGGGCCGATCCGGCGATTCCCATAGCTGCTGCGATTCAAATACTCTGCGAGAATTCGTTCCTTACTCCAGCGTCGCTCGAGTTTCCAGGCAATGATCGCCTCATACACTTTCCCGCTCCAACTGCGCCGCTGTCGGCCGGTCGCTAATTTCACTAGTTGTTGGGTGATGGTCGATGCGCCAGAACCAAGAGTACGGGATCGCAAATTGCGCGTGCACGCAGCGGCGATTGCGTGCCAGTCAACGCCGTGGTGTTTGTAGAACCGCCGATCTTCCAGCGCGACCGTTACGCGCGGCAGCCATGATCCCATTCGCTCCAGCGCGACCGGAAATTGAGTGCGCGCCTCCGGCGACGCGAGCTCTGCAATCTCACGACCGCGGCAATCCAACAGCCTCAGAGTTCCGTCGGGCGATTTTCGAAGCTCGTCAGGGATTGGTAGCCACCAGACGATCGCGCCCGCTATTGCGAAGACGAGCGCCGCCAAAATCACAAATGAGCGGGAACGCAGAATCACTGGGCAGAGATGACGCATAAACTTGAGGGGGATAGCCCCGAGAAACGGCTGTCGTACATCGGTGCGACTTGCGTGGCGGGCCAGCGGAATGTCCCAGCCGCAGTCGCTCGCGCCAAAACCGAATATGCACCGGAGCCCGGATCCACTGTGTCAAAGTAAAGAAGCGCAGAGCGATCGCGCATTTCCGAATATGACAAACCCAACAAGCGATCCTGCGAATCGGGTGGCGGGAGCTGGAAGAATTTCGCAACGAGCGCGAGATTTGGATTCACCACCTCCAGGCCTGCCGGTAGCGCATCTTCCAACGCGACAAAATTTTGTAGCTTCCGCGTGTTCATCCGGTACGTGATCAGCAATTGATCGCCCAGCTTGAACGGAGCTTCAGAAGTGCCGACACGGTTCGAGTCGGTCAGATTTTTAACGACGCGTTCGATCCTGAACCCGCGGTCCACGCGATCCGTATTGACTTCGTTGGTCGAGTATTCGGCCTGCAGCAAAAATGTAAGGGCGCCTTGATTCAGGCCTCTGATCACGGTGTCGTTCTCGAGTTTGCGGTCGGGCCACGCGGCGGCCCGCCCGTTTTTGGAAAGCAGGCTCGGCGGCTGGCTTGCGTTCGATAGCGACGGCGCCGTCTCCGTTCCGAACACTGATTTGAATGCGAGCAGGAGCCAGAGATTTTCCTGGGTCGAAAGCGAACCCGCAGCATCCATCAGCTTCGCCATGCGCTCGCGGGCCTGTTGTTTCTTTTGCTTTGTCCATGTCGGCGGCGAGATGGCGTCGAATGCGAACGCGCGCAGCGCCTCGGCGCGAGTCATTGATGTAAAGGTCGCCGGGTTAAATGCGCGTTCTTTGATTGGCACGTCGATTTCACGCAGCAGTTGCTGCTGCTCGCGCGCCATGATCTTTTGCTGATGCAGCGCAATCGCCAGCAACGCGCGGTCTTCGTCGCTGCCTTCGTTGCGGTGGAGATACAGCTCCTGTGATTCATTCCGGAAATCTTCGTTGCTTTCCGATTGCGTAAGGACAAACAAGGCAAAGCATTTTTCGAATCGCGATGCTCGGAGCTGTCCTTTCAACATTTTGGTAACCGCTCCGGTAAGTTTGTCTTGCAACTCGGCAGGCGGCTCGAACCCGGCATTGACGGATTCATTCACCGACCACAGCGCCTGGCACGTCACGAAACCGTTGCCCGTATCGCCACCGGGCCAGTACGGAAGCATCCCGCTGCTCAGCAGTGAGTCGGCATATTGTTTCATCCCGCGTTCGAGCGTCGCGCGATATTCAACGTCGCGTTCCTGCAAGTCGGGCAAATACGCCAGCAGATTGGCAAGCAAACTGTAGCCGAGCAGTTTCGCCGAAATCTGTTCGAAACATCCGTGCGGGTATGTGAGGATCACCGGCAGTCCGGCGATCTCAGGCAGCCAGGGCGAAGTCGAAATCGTCGTGCTGAATTGGCCGCGACCGTGCTTCCACGCCTCCGGCATTGCGCGATGCGGATGGAATTGTGGACCATTGAATGTACCAGCAACGCTTTCCTTGCGCACAATTGTCGGCGATTGCACGGGTAGAGTGGTCTCCACCGCGTCCGACATTTTGTTATCCGATTTCGAAACCGCTTCGAAGCGAACCTTCGTCGGCACAAGATTTAGGTCTGCAACTGTAGCCTTGAAACGAAATACGATCGGCGCATCGCGGCGCGCGGACTGCCTTGCACTATCTGCGTCGAGTAATTTCAGATTTGCGTCCGTGACGCAGCGCACCGTGATCTCGTCGTTGTCGATAAAGTTTTCCCGAGTAACGGCACGCAACTCGACTTCGTCGCCGTCGCGCAAAAACCGCGGCAACGCCGGCTCGATAAGGAGCGGCTTGGATATTTTTACCGTCTGCGTGGCATCGCCGCCAAATTGATTCGCCTTTGTCTGGCCGACAGCCACGATCCGATACGTCGTCAGATTATCCGGCGCGATGAATTCAAACGTGACCTTTCCGTCGGCGCCGGCTTTTAAACTCCCCTGCCAATACGCGAGTGTGCGAAATTCTTTACGGATATTTTTTGTGTTCGAGATGGCTTCCTCGCCGCCCCCGCCGATCACGAATCCTTTTTGAGTCAGGCTGAGCTTGGCGAGATCATCGATGTAACCGTGGAGCGCCTCATAAGTGCGGACGGAAAAAGGGTTCGTCGGATAAAATTTGGCGCCGATTTCAGGCAGCTTCCAATCGCCCAATGTAAGGACGGCGTCATCAACGGCGAACACCAGCAGATCCGCATCAGGAACTGGCTTGTTTTCAGAACTCACGCGCACTTCGCCGCGCACCTTTTCACCCGGCTCCGCCGTCGCACTCGCGAGACGCGGCTCAATTTTCAGTTCGCGGTCCGGCCGGCGGACTTGGATAGCGGTGTAAGCGAAGCGTTCTCTCGCCAGTTCTTTGTTGCCGCCGGGTTTGACGAGATAGATCGAAACTGTCGCATTCGGCGCGTATTCCTTTTTAATCGGCACCTCGATCCGGCCCGCATTGCCCTTTACCGGAACCAGAATTGTATCGAGCACTTCATCGGTCTCGACCGAAACCCAGGCGACGCCGCCGAACGGCGCTTGGATCGTGAGCGCGGCTTTATCGCCCGGCAGAAACGGCTCGGTGCGATGCTCAATCTTGAATGTGGTCTCGTTTATCACCGGCAACTCGGCCGGCTTCTCGCCTGTGACGGTGGTTTCATCGCTCACCAGCGGCGTCTTGATTTCCGGCGCGCTGACTGCAACGACGTACCGGCCTGTCTCGCTCGTCGGGAAAATTAGATCGGCAGGCGTTTTCGATTCCTGTGACGCCACTTTCGCAAACTGATCGGTGTTGCGATAGCGATACACGAACGGCGCGTTCTGCTCCTTGACCGTTTTTGTGGTGACATGAAACAGGTCGGCCCGAACAACAACAGCATTCACTTTTTGATCTTCCGGATCGAGAGCATCAATCTCGACCTTCACTCCGGCAGGCTCGGTAAGCTGTTCGGTAGTGCGAACGCCCAACCGCGTTTCCACCGCAAACAGCGTCCCCATATCGCCGCCCGTCAGAGTTTGGCCATCGATTGAAGTCACATCTGCGCGCCAGATCACCTGCGCACGACTGACCGCTGGATCATCTTTGAATGGTGATTCGCACGCGAGCGTCGCCAGGCCATCCGCGTTAAGTTGCGTGTCACCTTCGATTGTCTTCAGCTCCTCGCTAGCCGGATCCAGGTAGGGGCCGACTTCGCGATAAGTATTGAAACGTTTTCGAGAAGAGCCCTCGTCCTCGCTGCTATACTCAGGCGACCTAGTCCAAGTCGCCTTCCAGTGAACGCGCGCTCCCCTGTTTGGCGCGCCGTGAAAATAGGCGGAAGAAACTCGAGCATGCGCGGTCGTACCGACCTCCGGGGTGTCCGCTTCAACGACCACCGAAAAAAGCGGTACCCGATATTCCTGAACGCTGATCGTGCTCACACCTTCGTACTCGCGGCCCGCGACACGGCAACGAATTTCGTAAGTCCCGAGCTTCGCCTTTTCCGGAATATTCCATTCCCCTTCCCAGCCTCCATATGGTGAAAGGGTTGTGTCTCCTTCACCGACGACTCGGCTGCCATCGGATTCAGTCATGTTCCAATGGACTTCGGCCCCGAATGGAATCGTGAGCCCGCTGAAGACAGTCACATCGCGCACGAGTCCTTTCATTTTCACCATCTGGCCCGGCCGGTACAGATTGCGGTCCGTGATGATCTCCGCGCGCGGTCTTCTTGCCGGAGCACTATAATCGCTGCCGGATGGATACGATGTGGCTTCCGCAAACTGCAACGCCGGGCCGGTCGCAGTGTCCGCTATGAACAGGTGCGTGTTCTGAGTCTTGGGATCACGAGTTTTCGGGAAAACCGAATCCTTCGCGAAGTGTGCGAGGCCGTCGCTGTCGGTGATGGCGTGGGCAAGTTCGATATTGGCCTCGGTGACAGCGCGCACGGTTACACCGGCGACGGAACTCGCGTCAGACATTTTCGCGAGGCGGATGATGACGTCCGTGGGCGTTCGCTTTTGCGTCAGCAGGTAATCGTTGACGCAAATGATGGACCGATTTCCGACGATGCGGCCATCAGGCAGTGTCGCGATCGCTTCGAAAAGATACGCCCCGGCAAATCCTTCGTTTGCCGGTGGAGTGCAATGGACGTCACGTCGCGTTTCGACGTCACCACTTGTCGCTTCAAATGTGCCGTTGGCCGAAACCGGCAATTGAAAGGTGTCAACGAGCAATTCAGTTTGAAACTGTTTCGAAAAACCCGTCCGGGGATCGATCACATCCTTGCCCGTAATCGGATCAGTGGCGTTTTTTTCAAATTCGCTGACACGTGCCGTGACTGCCGATAATTTCTCTGCCGGGATGCGAGCCAGTTTCCACGTCACCTGCGGCGTGTTGATCTGAAAAAATGCAAAGCGCAAATCCTGACGCGCACGCATAAACACTCGGGACGATGGAAATACGAGGCACGATTCCGTCGGATGAAACGTTGCGCCCCAGCGCGATTCAGCGGCGAGTCCATAGCCGCGATCTCCTTTTAGTTCCGGCGAAATAGTGACTTTGTAATGCTGCGTGAGATCGAAATTGCCCGTGATTTCAATCTCGTCGGCGATCGCAAGGAGTTTCATTTTCTCCACCGCGGGCTCGAGACTGATCCGTTGCGGAGTCGCTTCCACCGGATCGATGTAATCGTTAAACTTGATTCGAATCGCCGGCTCTTCGAGAGCATGATTGAACGCACCGACCCATTCGATCTTGAGCGGTTCCGTTGTGCCGACCGGAATAACGCGCAAGTACGGAAGCGGGCGGCGGCTCTTCGCATCGAGCAACCCGTTCACGATGAGGTCGAAGGTGTGTCCAACGGGAAGTGGCTCTCGCGCCGCAACTCTGAATCCTGTTCCTTCCAATGGACCGGCGTTTTTCTCCTCAGTCGTTTGAATTACTTCGACAGGAAAACGCTCATGTGAATCGCGGTCTTGAAAATAAATGTGTTCGGCGGCTTCGGCGAGCTGAACCGCATATGTAGAATCCAGATAGATTTGGGGACGCGCAGCGAGTTGCTCGCGCTCAGTGAACTCCGTCGTGATCGCAAATTTCGGCGTCGTAAATTCGGCGCTCCAATCTTTCACCAGGAACAGTTTGCCGGCCGCGTCCTTGAGGCCAGGAGCCAGCGTTAGCCGGTGGCGCGCGCCGGCAACAACGCCGCTCACGGTGAACACACCCTCAGTCTGACTTTTCCAAAGAAACTTGCCGTCGAGCTTCGGCTCGCTAACGAACGGTGACGGTTGATCGCCCACATCGATGAGATCGGGTGCGACCATTGCCACCGGAAACGTGATCGTAATCGTGTCGCCCTCGGCGATTTTTCCCCTGAATGGCTCGATCACGATGCCGCCCGCGTCCGGCTTTGCGTTAGATATTTCCTCTTCCTGCTCTTCGTCCGTGTCAGTCTGCGCCAAGGCTACGGCGGGCAATCCAGCTGCAAGAGCGCAAGCTGCAACAACCGATATCGCTGCGTGAATTAGCTGCTTCATTCGTGCTGTGGCGCTATTTCCTGGATGCGGCGAAGATCGGCATCGGCCTCACTCACCTTCCCAACGCGGCGTTCGCATTGCTCGCGTTCTCTAAGTGCGATAAGCGACTCGTCGATTTGAATGGAGCGAGTTTGTGATTCTATGGCGTTCACGAAATCTGCGCGCTGCCTTTCCAGGACGCCGCGGAAGAACCACTTTGCCGAACCGTTTGGATCCAACTCCGTGGCCTTGCGCGCGTATACGAGGGCTTCCTTGGTTTGGCCTAACCCATCGAGATCGTGCCCGGCCTCAAAGTATGCGGCTGCCGATCTATTATTGACCGCGATCGCGGCGCGCGCGTCAGCCAACGCCAGTGTGAATTGACGCAGCTCTCTCAAAGTCTTCGCGCGCGCAGCAAGCGCATCACTGTCCTTGGGATTGGCTAACAGAAGCGCGTCCAGGGTTCCGAGTTCTCGCAGTGCTGGGTCGCTAACGTGTCTGTCCTTTTGGCGAGTAAGATCTCCGCTGACCTCCAACTTCGCTGCATCATCCGCGCGATCCACATCCAACAATGCTTCGGCCGTTTGAATGCGCGCCCGCATTGACGCGGGCTGAAGCTTGAATGCGCGCTCGGCATCATCAAGTGCCAGCAATGGCCGGCCGGCCAGAGTGAAAATCCGCGCTCGTTCGAGTAACAGCCCGGCGTCATTCGGCGCTTTCGCAATCTGCGCGTCGAGCGCTTTAATTCGCGGGAGGAATTCGCGCAACCGCTCGAACTGCGGAAGCCATTCCTTCACTTCTGAATCGGAAGGATCCATTTCGTTCGCCTTCGCGATGTCCGCATAAGCTGCATCCCATTTGTGGAGGCGAAGGTAGACGCATGCCCGCAAGACACGGCGCGCGGCTGAATCCTGCGCAGCGATTGCCTTCGTCCGATACGCTGCGTTGTCCGCCCAACGCGCCTGTTCCACACATAAATTCGCCAGATTGTCGTACTCAGTTGCAGCATCGGGTGGCCGTGGCTTGGTCGCGAGATACGCGAGCCAATGCTGCTCCGCACTCTGATAATCTTTGCGCTTAAAGGCCAGACTGCCCCGAAAATCTTCGATGGTCGCCGGTGAATGCCGAGCTGTTTTTTGCCAGGCGTTCAGCGTTTGTTCCAGCCGATCGAAATCTTCGATTTCCAATTGCGTTTGCGCCAGTGTCTTCCATGCGTCGAAATCACTTGGAGCAATGGCGATAATGCGCCGGCTCAACTCGACAATCGCTGAATTATCCGCAGCGTCTCTCGCGGCATGAAGCTGGGCTCGCAAGCTCGAAAGCTGTTGGTCCGCGCCCAACAGCAGATTACTGACGCAAAACCACAGGAACAAAATGAATGTAAGCAGGCGGACCAAGGCGCGGCATTATGAGCACCGTCCACTGCCGTTTCAATCGTTTTTGCCATGAATGACTGCACGGCCAAAATTCGGTCGCATCTCGATTAATTAGAAAAGGTTATGAAAAAGAAATTAGTATTGCTCTTTGCGTTTTTATTTTGTTTGAGCGGGATGTCAGTGCCTGCAGTTAACGCAGTTGAAATATCCATCGGGGTTGGCGATCGTCCGTATTACGTGCATGGCCCGGGATATTGGAACGGACCAGTTTATTATGCCTGGGCTCCGGGTTATTGGGAGTGGCATCATCACCACAAACGGTGGCACCATGGCTACTACCGAGTTCACCATAAACGGTGGTGGGTCCGTTAAAAAGTGAGTTAGTTCAGGCGATTGTGATGGCCGCCGTCGCCAACCGCTCGAAGGCGGAAAGGAGACATGCCGGCTAGAGCCCGCGAACATAGGTCCTCATAAGGCACGCGCTGACCGGTGCGCTCATAGATCGCCAGCTCGGAGTTACAGAAAACGGATCGGCACCGGCGCGGTTAAATTTTCGCATCGCTCTCGACGGCGTTTGACTCCCCCGTAATCTCCCATATATTTGCCGTTCTCCTGCTCGAGAGAAGCTCTTCTCCGATGGATAAAATCCGTAACATCGCCATCATTGCGCACGTTGATCACGGCAAGACAACGCTGGTCGATCAACTGTTGCGCCAATCGGGCACATTTCGGTCCAATCAAAAGATTGAAGAGCGCATGATGGATTCGATGGACCTCGAGCGTGAAAAAGGAATCACCATTCGCGCGAAGAATGCGGCATTCCAATGGAACGGGTATCGGATCAACATCGTCGATACACCGGGTCATGCCGATTTCGGAGGCGAAGTCGAGCGCATCATGAAAATGGTGGATGGCGTGCTGCTTGTCGTCGATGCGCACGACGGGCCACAGGCACAGACGCGCTTTGTTTTGCGCAAGGCGATGGAAAACAAACTGAAGCCGGTCGTTGTCATCAATAAGATCGACAGAGAAAACGCGCGCCCGCATAAGGTCCTGGACGAGATTTTTGATCTCTTCGTCGAACTGAAGGCGACCGACGAGCAACTCGATTTCCCAATCATTTACGCGAGCGCGAAGAACGGTTTTGCTATGTGCGAACTCCACGAAAACAACGAAGACATGACGCCGCTCTTTCAAGCGATCGTGCAACATGTGCCGCCGCCAAAAATTTCGAGCGAGCCATTCTTTCAAATGCTTGTCTCGAATCTGGATTACAATGATTACCTCGGAAGAATAGCGCTTGGGCGTATCGTCAGCGGTCGCGTCGGAGTCGGCGACTCGATCGTCTGCATCCACCGCGATGGCCGCCATGAGCGGGCTACAGTCACGGCGCTCTTTACCTACGCGGGATTGGAGCAGGTGGAAATAAAACACGCGACCGCCGGCGACATCATTGGGCTTGCCGGTTTCGAGGGAGTTTATATCGGCGAAACACTCACAGACCGCGAAGAACGGTTGCCGCTTCAATTTGTGGATATCGATCCGCCTACGATCCGCATGCACATTGTAGTAAACGATTCGCCGTTTGCCGGGCGCGACGGAAAATTTGTGACGGCACGGAATATTCGCGAGCGCCTTGTTCGCGAAACGCGCGGCAACGTTTCACTCCAAGTCAAAGACACCGAAACCGCAGGCGCATTTGAGATCAATGCGCGCGGCGAAATGCAGATCGCAATTCTGGTCGAGCAAATGCGACGCGAAGGGTACGAAGTAATGGTCTCGCGTCCGGAGGTGATTTTTCATCGGGCAGAGGATGGCACTCAGCTCGAACCGCTGGAAAATCTTTATGTCGATCTACCGAACGAAAATCTCGGTGACATTTTGCAGTCGGTTGCCAATCGCAAGGGCGATGTTGTCAGCATGTCTCATCACGCGACCCGCGTGTCGATCGAGGCGATTATCCCTACTCGCGGTCTGATTGGCTTTGAGACCGATCTTGTCAACCTGACCCGTGGCGAAGGATTGATGAGTCACCTCTTTCGTGAATACGCGCCGTTCAAGGGTGAAATCGGAGGACGCGGTCGTGGTGTGATGGTGTCGATGGAATCGGGAGTTAGCACGGCTTACGCGCTCAACAACATTCAGGAACGCGGCCGGCTCTTCATCGGTCCGCAGGAAGACGTTTACGAAGGAATGATCGTAGGCGAGAACGCGCGGCCGGAGGATTTGCCCGTGAACCCCTGCAAGGCGAAGCACCTTACGAACATGCGTTCGCAAGGTGAAGGCAAAGGCATCCAACTGGAAGCGCCGCTCCGCATGACTCTCGAGCGCGCCATCGAGTACATCGACATCGACGAATATGTGGAAGCGACGCCGAAATCATTGCGCTTGCGAAAGCGAATTCTCGACGCGACCGCCCGGAAGCGCGCCATCGTGATAGCTGCGTAAATCAGCTGACCGCCGCCGATCTTTCGGGCACAAGTTTGCGCGATACGCTCGGCTGCAGTTCGTTTCCGCAGTCGCCATCCGCAATCGCTAATGTCTCGTCAATAAACGCTGCTCGCGTTACGGCGTGGTAAAGACCCTGTCGGCGCCGTGGGTCGATCCGGCGCTGTTAGTCGCCATAATGCGGAAATGATATGTCGTGCTCGCAGTCAACCCAGAAATGTTCGCACTAACATTCTGATACGTGTTGCCGGTCTTACTCTGGGTCGCCGTGGTGTGCCCGTAGCTGGTCGTCGTTCCATATTCGAAAGAAACTGTCGTGGTTAATCCGTGCGGATCGACTGAGCCATTGAGCGTGGCGGAAGAACTTGTCACGTTTGTCGCGGGATTCGTGCTGACGACAGGCGGGCCCGTTGCGCTCAGCGTGGTAAAGGTTCGATCCGCACCGTACCTGGTGCCGGCGCTGTTAGTGGCAACGATCCGGAAATGGTAGGTGGTGCTCGCAGCTAGACCGCTGATATTCGCACTGACATTCTGGTAGGTGTTCCCACTCTTACTCTGAGAGGCGGTGGTGAGCCCATAGCTGGTCGTCGTACCATACTGAAAATAAACAGTCGTGGTCAGTCCGTGCGGATCGACTGAGCCATTGAGCGTGGCTGAAAAACTCGCAATCAAGCTCGCGGGATTAGTTGTAACGACTGGCGGTCCCGTCGCACTTAACGTGGTAAACACCATATCGCTGCCATACCTGGTACCGTCGCCGTTAGTGGCTACAATCCGAAAATGATAGGTCGTGCTCGCACTCAAGCCGCTGATGTTCGCACTAATGCTCTGGTATGTGTTGCCGCTCTTGGTTTGGCCGGCAGTTGTGGATCCGTAGCTGGTCGTCGTGCCATACTGGAAATACACGGTTGTAGTCAATCCGTGCGGATCGACCGTGCCATTAAGTGTGGCTGAGAAACTTGCGACTAACGTGGCGGGACTCGTTATGACGATCGGAGGCCCCGTCACGCTCAGCGTGGTAAAAGTCCTGTCGCTGCCGTACCTGGTGCCGGCGCTGTTGGTCGCCACGATGCGGAAGTGATAGGTAGTGCTCGCAGTTACTGTCCAACTGTCGGTGCTGGGATTGTATTTCCCGCCGGTATTCAGATAGCTGCTGCCATTAAATCCGCCCCAGACGATCATTTCGCTGCCGGCCCATAGTCCGCGGTCACTGCCGCCATTGGCACCGGCACTTGCGCCTCCACTTTAGCGAGCCACGATCGCAACGGTTCTTTGAGCCACGCAATCGTAGCCAGTTTCAACCGGTCTTTGCCCTTGTTCAATACCGCCACGGCATAGTAATGCCCCTCGTCCTCTCGCAGGGGACTTACTTTTCCTACCGGCAAAGTTTCGTACTCGCCGACAGGGTTTTTGGAGTGCGCTGACATGTCAGCGCTTTCAAAAGCGGCGATCCCGCGCTGGTGGGACCGCACTCCAACCCCGAAAGCTTTCGGGGTCGCAGCGTCAGGTTTATTAAATGTCGCCGCCAGCTCTTGCACGTTTTCGTCCCATTCGCTGCTGTTCCGCTTCAGGCCGGACTCAGTAGCCCGGTTGTCTTTGTCTTGGGCGCTATCGCTCCTGACGATTTCGATTTCGTTGTATTTCCCGCTGGTATCTTTCATCTGCCTCACGCTGCGATGCGTTTGCAGTTCGGCTTCAACACGCCGCTTCAACTCGCCGTGAAATCTTTGGTCGTGAGCGTACAACTCGCTGAGCAGACGCTCGGCGAGAACAGGCCTGGCCAGACACTCAGCGATCACAAACGGATCGTTGCCCAGCGCGGCAAAGATTTCGCGCAGCACGCCGGGTTGTTTGCTGTGACTGGCGATGCGCTCCATCTCGGCTTGGAGTTGGTCAGGCGTGATCGGCCTTTGCCAGTAATCCTCCAGCGCTTGCGAGTTGCGCAGATAATCTTCGACCTTGTTCTGGATCTCCGCCTGCGACATCACTTTATCCAGCGGCGGCTTGGGGTTGGGATTCGCTTCTGGCCAGATCCGATGCCGCCAGTAAACGTCTTCAATCGCTCGTTGATAAGCGACGCGATCCGCGAACGTTAGTGTTCGGTCCGTTCGGATCGCAGACGTGGCCACGGACGAAGCGCTCTCGTGTGCATTCACACCGAAGGCAGTGTTAATCTGCGGAGTTAGAAACTTCGGAGGATCGTTACGGAGATTGATCGCCGAGGCTAGGGCGACAAGCGCGACCGAAAAAAGTACAGCGACCGCAGCGCTGCGAACGATATAACCGCTGATTTTGCTTTTCATTTTCATAGGATGGTTCCTTTTACAATGAGAGGTCCAAGCGGATGCTTTTGCCGCTTGGCCTCGGATATTTGCGAAAAAAGGCGAACTTGTGCACGTCTTTTTCACGCGTGTATGAGTTTTAGCCAATCAGCCTGGGCCGCTGCAATCCTAAATTTGGGTTTTGTGTGAAAATGTTTGTAGGCCATGGCCTGATAAAACTGCTTGCACCTTCTTTCTACGGAAATTGCCGGGCGAAGTTCGCAAAAAGTTTGCCGAGTCTGAGCGCCCGCTCGGGCGGGGGCAGTACTATTTTTCCGAGAAATCGAAAAATATTACGTCGCGACCATCACTGATTTCTGATTTTGCGGCATCCGGATGAATAATTCGAGACGCGATTTGCGCGGACACCTTTGATGCGGTTGTTTCCGCAATCTGTCCGCCTTTGCCAAGCGAAGGCGGATCGGCAATTATCACATGTCACGTCAATACACGCTGCAACGCGCGTCAAGATCGACCTCGATCCATATCGATTACGCCGCTGAGCTGAACGAACAGCAGCTTGCAGCGGTAACTGCGCCGCCCGGCCCGATCCTTGTGATTGCCGGTGCGGGCTCGGGAAAAACGCGCACCCTGACTTATCGAGTAGCTTACCTGCTCGAAAACGGGATTGATCCGCGGAACATTCTGCTTCTCACATTCACGAATAAAGCCGCGCGCGAAATGTTGGGCCGCGTCGCGAATTTGTTACCGGTCGATGCCAGCGGACTCTGGGGTGGAACATTTCATTCGGTAGGAAACCGGATTTTGCGCAGGCACGCCAGCGCGCTTGGTTACTCGAGCGGGTTCACCATCATGGACAGGGAAGATCAAAAGGATTTGATCGACACGGTTGTGGCCAATGCTGGGATTGATCCCAAGGAAATCCGGTTCCCGAAAGGCGATGTGCTTGCGGAAATTTTCAGCTTCGTCGTCAACACCGAGAACCCGCTGGAGGAATTGCTCGCGGAGAAGTTTCCTTATTTCCTGCCATTACTCGATAAGATTCGAGATGTTCACGAGCGATACGAAAAAAAGAAGAAGGCGACGAACTCAATCGATTTCGACGACCTGCTGCAAAAGACGTTGTCGATGTTTCAGCAGCACGAGCGGATTGCGGAAGTTTACCGGCGGCAGTTTCAATTCATTCTCGTCGATGAATACCAGGACACGAACAAAATTCAGGCTGATCTGGTGGATCTGCTCGCCCGCGATCACCGCAATGTGATGGTGGTGGGCGATGACGCGCAGTCGATCTACTCCTGGCGCGGCGCGAATTTTCAAAACATTCTCGAATTTCCGAAGCGGTATCCGGACGCGCAGGTGTTCAAGATCGAAATGAATTACCGCAGCGTGCCGGAAATTCTGGAGGTGGCGAACGCAGCGATTGCCGCAAACGTTCAACAATTCCGAAAACATTTAAGTGCAACGCGGGAATCAAAAGCGCTGAAGCCAGCTTTGGTAGCGCTGAACGATGGCGCGGAGCAAGCGCAGTTTGTCGCGCAACGGATTCTCGAGCTGCGCGATGAAAATGTCGATCTCAACGACATCGCCGTGCTTTACCGCGCGCATTATCACGCGATCGAGTTGCAGCTAGAGCTTTCCCGCCGCGGTATCCCTTACCAAATCACCAGTGGCATTCGATTTTTCGAGCAGGCGCACATCAAAGACGTGACTTCATTTATCCGTTTCGTTGCCAATCCGCGCGATGAAGTCGCGTTTAACCGGATGGTGAAATTGCTTCCAGGCATTGGCAATCGTACCGCGGAAAATCTTTGGCGCGCATGGGAGAGCGGTCTCGCCGTAGCCGGGATCGGTGATCCCGGTCAGGAAAAAACCTCAATTCCCGCCGGAGTCATCCCGACAGGTCGGGACTACAGCTACAGCGAACGTCTCCAAGCCATGAACGTCTCCGCAAAGTCAAAGAAGATGTGGACGCAGCTCGCGCATACGCTGGACGAAATCGCACCGGGCGGCCAACCCAATCCGCCTTCGGAAATGATCACATCGATTGTAGAAGCGATCTACGACGATTATGCCAAAGTGAATTTCACCAACTACGAGCTGCGTCGCGAAGACCTGGACCAGCTCGCAGTGTTCGCCCGTCAATTCAAGGACGTGCACGAATTTCTTGCCCAATTGGCACTGATCAGCAACGTCGATGCCGAGGCCACGCCGGTTCAAGGCGCAGACAAAGAGGCTGTCAATCTGTCCTCGGTGCACCAGGCGAAAGGCCTCGAGTTTCATACGGTGTTCGTGATCTGGTTGACGGACGGGATGTTCCCGAGCAGCCGGTCCCTCAATACGCGCGATGCGCTGGAGGAAGAACGGCGCTTGTTCTATGTCGCCATCACACGCGCACGCGATGAGCTTTATCTCACGTATCCGCAACTTCGCTTAAGCGGAGGCTACGGCGACGTTTTCCAACGGCCATCACGTTTTCTTCAAGAAATTCCAAACGACCTGGTCGAAGACTGGCAAGTGCAACGCCGCTGATTTCAAAAATTGTCATTCCGAATGAAGCGCAGCGAAGTCGAGGAATCTCTGACTCATCGATAAAACGAAATTGAAATCAGAGATGTCTCGGCTTCGCTCGACATGACAAAATGACCTCTGGAAAACTCAACCTCTCGCCGGAGAAAAAAATCGCTGGAATCCTGGCGCCGTTGTTTGCCTTGCGCGGTGACAACGATTTGGGAATCGGCGACACCGCCGCGTTGCGGGAATTCATCGATTGGGCAGCAGGAATCGGATTCAAGCTTGTTCAGCTCCTGCCCATCAACGAGATCGGCTCCGACAACAGTCCGTACAACGCCATCAGCGCCATGGCGATCGAGCCAACGACGCTGCATCTTGCTCCCAACTCGCCGCACGATTTAACGCGCGAGGATTTTGATGCTTCACTCGCCGAGGTTGATGTTACGAGTCTGCGTCGCGCTGCGGTAAAGTACCGACACGTCAAAGGATTAAAGCGGCGCTTGCTGGAGAAGGCGTTTACGAATTTCTCGATCCACGCCAGCGACCAACGGCGATCAGAATTCCGAGCATTCTGCGAGCAACAATCGGCATGGCTCCCGGACTACGCGCTTTTCCGGGTTCTGATGGAGGCGAGCGACGATAGCGCCGCATGGAATCGATGGCAGCCGCAACATCAGACAATCGAAAACGCACGCAGATGGCTGAAGGATCTGCCGCGCGATCGACAAGCAGCGCTCACGAGCCGGCAAAGTTTTTTCTGTTACGTGCAGTGGATCGCTCATCAGCAATGGTGCGCGATCAAATCGTACGCCGAAGAACGCGGCGTGGCGCTAATGGGCGATATTCCATTCGGCGTCAGTTATTGCAGCGCCGATGTTTTCGCACGCCCGGATGAATTCGGGCTCGACTGGTTCGGCGGAGCCCCTCCCGAACCTTACTTCAAAGACGACGCGTTCACGCAAAGATGGGGTCAGAACTGGGGAATCCCGCTCTATCGCTGGAGCGCCATGCGGGCGAACAATTTTCAATGGTGGCGCGAGCGTGTGCGCGCTGTCCGGCGCACGTTTCATTTGTCCCGGATCGATCACGTCCAGGGATTTTATCGCATCTACGCCTTTCCCTGGCGGCCACAGCGGAACAAGGAATTCCTCCCGGTCAATGAGCACCAAATGCTGGAACGAACTGGCGGCCGCGCTCCGCATTTCGTTCCCCGCGACGACAACACTCCCGAAAACCGTGAAGCCAACAAACGGCAGGGCGAAGAATACCTGCGCGTCGTCTTGGAGGAAACCGGCGCCGCGCGCGTAATTGGCGAAGACCTTGGCGTTGTCCCAGAATATGTGCGGCCCAACTTACGGTCGCTCGGGATCGCCGGATTTAAAATTCCGCAATGGGAATCGTACAATGGGATGATCATTCCCGGAGAAGCATATGAACGGCTTTCCGTCGCGACTTACGCGACCCACGATCACGAACCGATTCGCGCCTTATGGGACGACGCTTTCGGGCGCCCAACCCCGAACGCTGAACAAGCGCGAGCCACGATCATGAAGATCGCCTTGTTCGCTGGGCTTCGTGGAATGAGCCAAGGAACGGCGGTCTCTAGTCCGCCGAACCATAGCGGGGCGGATTGGAAACCGCCCCTCCTTGATCAGCTCGATTTCGAAAAAGATTTTTATCCGGCGATCATGGAAGCCCTTTTCAAGAGCGACTCGTGGATCGCCATAGTCATGATCACCGACCTGCTGGCGCGCACATACCGGTTCAACGTACCCGGGACCAAGGCCAGTTTGAACTGGACACGCCGAATGCAGCGCTCGATTGCCCAGCTCAGTTCCAGGCGCAAAGAGCAAAGGCGAATGCAGCTAATCCAGGAGCTGCTGGTGAAAGCCGGGCGCGTTTGAAGTGCGGATCGACGGCCACATCCCGCACCGGCGTCATTGATGCTGTAGTGCGCGCTTTCCTCAGCGCACCGGCGCAGGCGTCCATCGTCGTCGAACTCCGCCGAGGACAGCGGGCACTACAGCTCGCAATTCATTACGTGCTCTTTTCGATGGGCGCGCCGACTTTGTTGCCCCATTCGGTCCACGAACCGTCGTAGTTACGAACGTTATCGAGTCCCAGCAGATACGTGAGCACGAACCATGTGTGACTGGAGCGCTCGCCAATTCGGCAGTAAACAACGGTGTCTGTGCCCGGTTTTAGGCCGCATTGATCAAAGTAAATTTTGGCCAGTTCGTCCGCGGGTTTGAATGTCGCGTCGTCATTTGTCGCAGTTTTCCACGGCATGCTCTTTGCCCCGGGAATGTGGCCGCCGCGGAGCACGCCTTCCTGCGGATACTCCGGCATGTGCGTGATCTCACCCCGGTATTCGCCCGGCGAGCGCACGTCGACGAGTGGTTTGGCGCTCTTGCTTTGCGCCAAAGCTTCATCGAAAAACGCGCGAATCTCTTTGTCGAACCGTTTCTTCGGCACGGGATAATCTGTCGTCGGATATTCCGGGACTTCACGCGTCATGCGACGGCCTTCCGCTTTCCATTTGTCGCGGCCACCATTGAGGATTTTCACTTTATCGTGGCCGAACAAGCGAAACGCCCAGAGAGCGTAGCAAGCCCACCAGTTGGCTTTGTCGCCGTAAAAAATACAGGTGGTGTCCGGCCCAATTCCGTGCCGGCTGCACAGCCGCACAAATTTCTCCGGCGAAATATAATCGCGAATCAACGGATCTTGCAGATCGGCGCGCCAATCGATATGCACCGCGCCAGGAATATGCCCGGTGTCGTAAAGCAAAATATCTTCGTTCGACTCGACGATCCGGATTCCCTCGTCATTGAGATGTTTCTCCAGCCAATCCGTCTCCACCAGCGCTTCTGGATGCGCGTACTGCGTCGGGTAAGTAGTCATAGGAAGAAAATTTCAGACTGCTCTCACGAGCGAGCAAGAGATTTTACGTCGTGCTGAAGGCGCAAGCGCCAAGCTCTGCATAGGAGATCCGGCCTCACCGCAAAATGGAATCAGCCGGATAGACCACGCCATTCTTGATAACGGTGTCGATATCGGAAGCGTGCGCGATGTCACCCACTGGATTGGATTTCAAAATGACTAAGTCGGCGAAATAGCCGGGTTCGATGTGTCCGATGTGCGCGCCGGTGTCGCCGCCGAAAAGTTTCGCTGCGTTCGCCGTGGCACATTGGAGAATCTGCATCGGTGTCAGCCCGGCTTGTTTCATCAGCTGGAATTCGCGAAACAATGCCGACCCATGAATCGTACCGATATTTCCCGCGTCTGTTCCCGCAGCAATCGTGACGCCGGCATCCTCCAGTTTTTTTAAATTCGGGAGCGCGACTTCATACGTCTTATTGATCCGATCCAAAGCAGCTTTCGGATCAGCGAGCGTGTCCTTGATCCGCTGCGGCAATTTGTCCTGCGGAATCTTCGTGACGTCGAGCGTCCCGATCACTTCGGGATTGCCCCACGCTTGTTCTTCAGGCGTGAGATTCAGCTGGTGCGAAAAGGTTCGGCCGTAGCGCTCAAACACAACCAGCGTCGGACACAAAATTACGTGCCGATCTTTCAATAGCTTCACGAACGCCTCGTCCACGGGTTTATCGATCACGCTGTGGACGAGCACATCGGCGCCTTCTTCAACGGCCGCGCGTGCGGTTTCCAATTCGGTCGCGTGAACTGCGACACGGATTTTGTGCGCGTGACTTTCTTCAATCGTCGCACGCGCAATAGGCCGAAACGAATCGACCGGGTGATCCTTGTCCACGATGTACCAGATCTTCACCAGATCGGGTTTTTGCTCGGCAAGCTTCCGCACGAACTCGCGCGCTTGATCGGAGGTTTCGATCTTCACAATTGGCGGATCACCGAGATCAAGCTTCTCGCGCGACACACTCGAGATTAACGGTCCAGCCACGGCGACGCGCGGCGCTTTTGCGGTCGCGGTTGCTTTTTTGCGAACGTCGAAGTTCCACATCGGCCCGCCGACATCGACGACGCTGGTGATGCCGCAACGAATGTAGCGCGCGAAAACATCATCGAGATGTGACTTAATCCAGACGACTTCGTCTTTGTACGGACGAACGCTGTTCAAATCGGCGCCGTCAGGTCGTGTAAACAAATCTGCCGATTGAAAGAAGTGAACGTGCGTGTCGATGTAACCGGGCAAAATGAATTTGCCGACGCAACTGATCTGTTTACCAAGTGTGGCCGCGTCCTGTTTGCCAATCGCAACGCGTTCGATCCTATCGCCGTCAATCACAACCGTCGCATTCGGCAACACTTTGCCGTCGGCTGGATTGATCACCGTCGCGCCAATGAGTGAAATTTTTTCGGCGTGGAGCGTCGCGGTGGATACTAAGAATGCGATTACGAGCTCAATTCGAAATTTCATTCGAGAGATTCCTCCCAGCCTTCGCATAAAGCTACGGCGCGGCAAGCGACTTCGCTCGGAATGACAAAATGTTATTCTTTCGACTCCGGCACCGCTTTCTCAGCAGCTTTGAAGCCGATTTTCGAATGCGTGCCGTCGCAAAACGGTTTCTCGGTTGACGCGCCGCAGCGACAGAGCGCCATCCGTTTTTCCACGGTAAATTTGTTTCCGTCGGCATCGATCAATTCCACCTCGCCCGCCACGATGTAAGGGCCGTTCTTGATTGTCTCGATTGTTACTTGAGCCATGGCGTTATTCTACTGTCATGTCGACCGAAGTGGAAATATCTCTAAATATTTTCTCAAAATAGTAAGAGAGTCCACCAGACCTTCGCATGACACTACGGCTTGGCAGGCGAGTTTCGCTCGGAATGACAATCGACACTGATGCATCTCGGCAGCATCGTTCGCTTGACTTTTTGCGCGGCTTGCGCATTAAGAACGCTGTCGAAAGTCTATGCATCATTCGTTGTTGGGCGTTTTGCGGGCAGTCGTCGCTGTTGGTCTCATTTTAGTGGTCACAGGTTGTGGTGAAGACCCGCGTTATTCGGCGAGGACGCAGTATTTAGGTGGGGGTTACGGCGGCGCTCCAGCTGGTCCGCCGCGGGACACTGTCTCCTATTGGGACGGAGACAGCGTTGGCGGAAGCCCCTCTGTCAAGATCAGCCTCGGAGAACAGCGCGCCTATTTTTACAAGGGCGGCGTGCTCGTCGGCGTTTCGCAATTGTCCACCGGCCGCGAGGGACTCAACACTCCCTTTGGTAATTTTAAAATTATTCAAAAGGACAAGGACCACGTCTCCAGTTTATTCGGGGACTATGTCGATTCGGCGGGTACTGTCGTCGTGCCCAACGTTGACGTTAAAAAAGACCCGAAACCGCCAGGCGCTCACTTCAGGGGCACGCCGATGCCGTACTTCATGCGGATCGTGTCGGGGACGGGCATGCACGCCGGCTACTTGCCAGGCTATCCGGCGTCGCACGGCTGTATTCGCATGCCCGAATTCATGGCTGAAAATTTCTTTAGATCAGTCTCTGTCGGAACGCCGGTAACGATCACGAACTAGATTGTAGGCCTGTTGTAGGGGTCGACGCCGTCGTCCCACAGGAAGCTGACAGCTTCCCCTACAGAAACCAGGCCCCAGTATCTAGGCTTGCAGAAAATTTCCTGTGACGGCATTCTGATGATCCCGCTGCCAGAATATGATCGTCATCACACAACCAAACGCGACTGAGGAACAGATCCATTGGATCGTCACCCGCGTGCGCGAGTTTGGACTGGAGGCACAAATCAGCCGCGGCGCATCGCGCGTGATCATAGGCGTCATCGGGCCAGAAGCGCTTCTTCGCGAAAAGCCGATTGCCGCAATGCCCGGCGTGGAAGCAATCGTGCCCGTGTTGAAGCCGTACAAACTTGCCGCGCGCGATTCGCGAGGGTCTTCTTCAGTCGCAATTGGCAACGTGCGCCTGGGCGAACACGAGGATGTTGTTCTAATTTGCGGCCCGTGCTCGGTCGAAAGTCGGGAGCAAATCCAGTCGATCGCCACGATCGTGAAGGAGTCCGGCGCAAAAATTTTGCGCGGCGGCGCGTTTAAACCGCGCACTTCGCCATACAGTTTTCAAGGCTTACGCGAAGACGGACTTCGCTTCCTCGCGGAAGCGCGTGCGAAAACGGGTCTGCCTGTGGTCACTGAAGTCATGGACCCGCGCGATCTCCCGATGATCGAACAATACGCAGATTGCCTCCAGGTTGGCACACGCAACATGCACAATTTTTCGCTCTTGAAGGAAGTGGGTCGCAGCAGACTTCCGGTGCTGCTGAAGCGCGGATTCAGCGCCACAATTTACGATTTGATGATGAGCGCCGAATACATCCTAAGCGAGGGCAACTCGAACGTGGTTCTCTGTGAGCGCGGTATCCGCACGTTCGAGACGGCCGCGCGCTACACGCTCGATCTTAGCGCTGTTCCGCTCTTAAAGTCTAAAACGCATTTGCCGGTGATTGTCGATCCGACGCATGCGCTCGGGCTGCGCGAGTTTGTGCCGCAAATGTCTCTCGCCGCAGTCGCCGCCGGCGCGGATGCGCTGATGATCGAGGTGCACGATTCCCCGGAGCTGGCCAAAAGCGACGGGAATCAGGCGCTCACGCCGGAAATTTTTGCCGAGCTCGTCCCGCGCCTTCGCGCCGTCGCCGCAGCCATTGGCAGAACACTGTAGCAACATTCCCTTGCCCAAATGAGTCGATCAGCAGTTTGGGCCGGTTCGCGCACGGCTGGGTAGCGCACGCGTCCCGCGTGTTGGTTTCGGCGTCGCGCCGAGACAATATTTCACAAAGATTTCCCACTCGTTGTCGATTTCACGCGTCTAGAAAAGTTCGCGATGGCGAGGACGCCCTCGCCAGCACGCGAGACGCGTGCGCTACCCAGACTTGGGCAACTTTGAACTTCGGCGTCTTTTCTGCGACAGCTTAAGCGTGGAAAAATCGTTCCGCATAGAGCTTCTGGAACGTGTCGTGGCGAGCGAGCCAATCGCGCGCAAACTCGACGCGATCAAAAAGGCTATTTGGCCGGTGCGATTTTCACACATTATCGAGTCAGCCCAGGCGTTTCTCGCCGCCATAATCGCGCACGCGTGGCATCGGCTTCCAGCCGATGATCGACAAGATGTCGATCCCACGATCTGGGTGCTCTGTCCCAGCATTCATTCTCAAGAATTGTTCTACGAAAGCGTACTGAATTGGCAACCAGACGCGCTTTTCCTGCCAGAAGCCGAGCTGGCCGCGGTAGAAAATGTTTTGCCCGATCCGGAAATCGCGGCTGAACGGCTGGCGCTGCTCCTGCAAATCGAGACAGGTCCGCGCATTATCGTAGCGACACGCGCAAGTCTCGATCAACCTGCGCCAAAGCGCGGCACGCTCCAATCTGCTGTTAGCCAACTCCGACGCGGAGCAAACTTAAAGATGGAAAAGCTTCTCGACCAACTCGTGGGCAGCGGCTATGAGCGCGTCGCGCAAGTAACCACTCGGGGACAGTTCGCCGTCCGCGGCGGCATTGTCGATGCCTATTCGTGGCAGGCGCCGTTGCCCTTTCGACTGGAATTTTTCGGCGATCAAATCGAATCGCTTCGCGAGTTCGACATCGATACTCAAACGTCGGTGCGTGATCTAAGGTCAGTCGATATTCTGTTCGAAACAGCGGATGGCCAAAGCGGTTTCGTTCGAGATTACGTGCGCGACCGCGATCTGATCATCGACATCGAGACTGCTGCAAACTCGACGGCTTTAAACCGTCAAGTTCCGGGCGCCCACATCGAAATCAATGAAAGCTGGATTGAGACCGGTCCGGAAGATTTCAGCGGGGCGTTCGAGGATTGCGACATCGGAGAATTTGCGGCCGGCGATCTCGTGCTCGCCGAGACAAAACGCGCGCAGTTTATCGAACGCTTAAAAAAATGGCGTGCGAACGAAGCGCGGATCGTCATTTACTTTCAGACAGAGGGCGAGATTGAACGCTTTCGGGAGATCATGGTGGGCGCCATCGAGGACCTCGATTTTGTCGAGGGAACACTCGCGCGCGGATTTTGTTTCCCCGCAGCCAATCTCGTCGTCCTTTCTGCTGCCGAATTATTTGGACGATTCGCGGTCCATGCACGCAAGCATCTGCGCCGGGCAGAACGCCACCGCGCACAGATCGATTTCAGCGAACTGAACGAAGGCGATTTGGTCGTGCATCTCGAGCACGGCGTCGGGAAATTTCTCGGGCTGCAAACATTTGCTGTAGGGCAGGCGCCCCGCCTGCTAGACGTCGATAGCCGAGAATCCGCAAGCGGAGCGCTTGCCCTGCAACAGCCGAGTCAGCCACAGGAAGTGCTGGTCCTTGAGTTCGCAGACGAAGCGAAGCTTTATGTGCCGCTAGAGCAAGCGTACCTCGTTTCCCGCTATGTTGGCGCAGGGAAGAAATGGCCGCCGTTAAGCTCGCTCGGGGATGGGAAATGGGCGCGCGCCAAAATAAAAGCCGCGGCTTCCATTTTTGATTATGCCGGCCAAATGCTCGCCATCCAGGCGGAGCGACAAATGCACCCCGGTCATGGGTTCGCCCCGGACACAAAATGGCAGGCAGAATTCGAACATTCCTTTCCGTTCCATGAAACGCCGGACCAAATGAAAGCGATCACCGATACGAAAATCGACATGGAGCGTCCTCGGCCGATGGATCGCTTGATCTGCGGCGATGTCGGTTTTGGCAAAACCGAAGTCGCAGTTCGCGCCGCGTTCAAAGCGGTCATGAATGGCAAACAAGTCGCCGTGCTTGCGCCGACGACCGTTCTCGCTCAACAACATTTCGAGGTGTTCCGCCAACGCATGCTCGATTACCCCGTGCGCATCGAAATGCTCAGCCGCTTTCGATCGCACTCCGAACAGAAGAAAGCGTTAAAACTGCTGCGCGAAGGCGGCGTCGATATCATCATTGGCACTCACCGACTCATCTCCGGAGATGTCGTATTCAAGGATCTCGGCCTGGTGGTGATCGATGAGGAACAGCGCTTTGGAGTTCTGCACAAGGAGAAATTCAAAGAACTCTTTAAGCTGGTAGATGTGCTGACGCTCTCTGCCACGCCGATTCCACGCACTCTCTACCTCTCGTTGGTAGGCGTAAAAGACATGTCCACAATTGAGACTCCGCCGCTCAACCGTTTGCCCGTAGAAACCGTCATCTCGGCCTATGATGAACGAATCATTCGCGCTGCGATTGATCGCGAACTGGAACGGCAAGGGCAGGTATTCTTTCTGCACAATCGAATAGCGACCATCGAGCGAGCGAGCGATCGAATCGTCCATCTTTGCCCGCAGGCCAGAGTTGAAATCGGGCATGGTCAGATGGATGCGGACGAGCTGGAGGCGGTCATGGCACGATTCATCGCTGGCAAAACCGATGTACTCGTTTGCACCACGATTATCGAAAGCGGTCTGGATATCCCGAATGCAAATACGATCATCATCGATCGGGCGGATCAATTTGGTCTCGCCGACTTGTATCAATTGCGTGGACGCGTCGGTCGAGCCGAGCACAAGGCGTACGCCTATCTGCTTCTTCCGCGCGAAATGATGACAATCGGCGCCGCGCGTAAGCGGATCAGCGCCATCAAACAGTACAGCTCGCTGGGCGCCGGTTTTCGCGTTGCCATGCGCGACCTGGAGATTCGCGGCGCCGGCAGCATCCTGGGCACGGCCCAGAGCGGCCACATCATTGCGGTCGGTTTCGATTTGTATTGCCAGTTGCTCAAGCAGGCGGTGGCGCAGCTAAAAGGCGACAAGCCGCGGCTCCGGCTGGATGTTGATTTACGACTCGATTTTGTCGTCACCAATGAAGCGGAGTTCGTCCCGGCGACAACAAGGGGCGGCGGTCTCCAGTCCGCAGAAGCATTTCGGAAAGCGCCTCTCGAACGCATTCCAGCCTTCATTCCGGTCACCTATGTCAGTGACTCTGCGCTGCGCATCCGAGCGTACCGCGATATTGCGGAAATCACTTCCCATGAGCAATTGGATCGTTTGCGACGCGACTGGCGTGATCGCTTCGGCCACTTCCCTTCGGCAGTTGACAATTTGTTTGCTCTGATCGAAATCAAGCTGGCCGCGGCAAGATCAGGGGTAACCCGGGTAGAAGTACGCGACCGCAAACTAATGCTGACGCGGCATGGAGATTTTATCCTTGTCGCGGGCAAATTCCCTCGTTTAGTTGCAGCGAAAATCGAGCAGCACCTCGGGGAAATTGTGGAACTGATTAAGGTACTATGAAAGATCTCGTGCGTCCATTTACAGTCGTTTTGCCAGCGCTCTGCGGGCTTGTTCTATTGCCGATTTGTTGCGCGGCGTTTGCCCAGGAACCGATGGAGGTGGACGGCATCGCAGCGATTGTGAATGGCGATGTGATCACAGTATCGCAAGTGCGCGCTCTATCCGCGCCACGGGAAAAGCAGCTGCGGGCGCAATACACCGGCCAGGAATTGGAAAAACAACTCAAAGCAACGCGAGAACTAGCGCTGAAAGACCTGATCGACCGGCAGCTTGTCCTTGAGGCGTTCAAAAAAGAGAAGTACGAAATTCCGGATCATTTCGTGGATGAGCGGATGCACGAGATCATCCGGGAGAACTTTGGCGGCGACCGCAATACGTTTATCAAGACGATCGAAGCGCAGAATTACACGTTGGGCGAGTTTAGGCAGAAGGAGATGGAGCAAATGATCGTCCAGGCGATGCGCAGCCATAACGTCAAGACGAAAAGCATTATTTCGTCCACGAAAGTAGAAGATTACTACAAGAAGCATCGCGACGAGTTTACCAGCAAGGAGACGATCAAGCTGCGCATGATCATGATTCCCGGCCAAAAAGATACCGCGACTGCCCCGGCGCAAAGGGCGCTGGCCGAAGAAGTGCTCGGCAGACTGGCCGGCGGCGCAGAGTTTGACCGGACGGCGCAGGTTTATTCAGAAGACAGCACTCGCGATAATGGCGGCGACTGGGGCTGGATCGAACGCAACACTCTGGCTGGCCCACTGGAAAAGATCGCCTTCAACATGCCAGTCGGCAGAATCAGCAACATCATCGATTACGCGGGGAATTACTATATCCTCGAAGTTGAAGACAAACAGGGCGGCACGACGAAATCACTCAACGAAGTGCGGCCTGATATCGAAAAAAAACTGGTCCAAGAGGAAGCGCAGCAAATTCAGGAACGCTGGATCGCCAGCCTGCGCCAAAAGGCCTACATTAAGACCTTTTAATTGGACGCTCGGCGTTGGACGGCCCGTTCGCGATTCATCGGAGTTAGGGCGTTCGGTGTTTGCTTGACTCCTGCTCCTGCTCGTAATCGTGCTCGTAATCGATTAGAAAAGGCCCGATTGCGATCACCAGCATGAGCACCAGCCTCCGCACAGCTACGGCTCGGCAACCGAGCACAACGAAACCGCGCATTGGCATCACGCTGGGCGATCGCGCCGGGATTGGACCGGAGATTGTTAAGCTTGCTCTAAAGTCTGATCGCATTGCACGGGCGGCCGACTACCAGATCATCGGGAATTATCCTGATTGCACGCCAGGAAACCCGACTGCGGAAACCGCGCGTGCCGCTGCGGCTGCGCTCGAAGAAGCCGTCACACTCGCGCGGCGGGGCAAGCTCGATGCAATCGTAACCGGGCCGGTTCACAAAGCCCGAATGTACGACGTCGGCTTCAGGTTCCCAGGACAAACGGAATTTTTTGCTGAGCGCTGCGGCGTCAAAAATTTTGCGATGTGTCTGACCGGCGGAAAAATCACAGTCGCGCTCGTCACTGCGCACATTCCGTTGCGCAAAGTCCCGCAGGCACTCAACAAATCGGAAATAGTCCGTGTCGGTTTGCTGCTTGCGGAGTTTGTCCGTTGCCGAGGCAAGAGCGCGCCGCGCATTGCCGTTGCCGGATTAAATCCGCACGCGGGTGAGTCGGGTAAACTCGGGCGCGAAGAAATCGAAATCATCAGCCCCGGTATCGCGGCGCTCAAATCCAAAATCCGAAATCCGAAATCCGAAATAACCGGCCCCCACCCCCCAGACGCGGTCTTCCATCGGGCGATTGAAGGCGAATTCGACGCGGTGCTTTGCATGTACCACGACCAGGGATTGATCCCGCTAAAACTGCACGCATTTCACGAAGGCGTGAACATCACGCTGGGTCTTCCTTTTCCTCGCACCAGTCCCGATCACGGCACGGCATTTGAGATCGCCTGCAAAGGTATCGCGCGACCCGACAGCATGATCGCCGCGATCAACCTCGCGGTGGAGTTAGCTGAAAAACAGAAGCCAACGAAGAGAGGGAAGAGGAGTCAGGTTATTTCGTAAGCAAAACTTTCGTTGCCTTTGTTTCCTTCTGTTTTCCGTTTCCTGCTTTCCTGGTTTCCTGATTAGTTTCTATGTCGTGAAGATCGCGAAGTACATTTCGGTCTTTAACATCGGGCTGCAAAACACGTTCGTGTATCGCTGGAATTATTTCCTGCGCGCGCTCTTCGGCCTGATTCCGCTGGCCGGCACAGTCTTTCTCTGGGCCGCGGTGTTCAAGGAGCGCGGCGGCAGCCTGCACGGCTACGATTACGGCTCGATGATTTATTACTATTTGCTCATCATTTTGGTCAGCAATCTGGTCGTGCCAACGGAGGATGAATGGCAAATTGCCGCTGATATTCGCGAAGGCCAGATCAATGCGCTGCTCACGAAACCGATGAGTTATCTCGCATATCGGACCAGCATTTTTTTGAGTGGCCGCCTCGTTTACAGCTTCGTCACGTTGCCGCCGATCGCGTTGATCTTCATTTATTTCCGGGAGTACATCGTGTTGCCAACCGATCCCCTGATTTACGTGTTTACAGCCGTGTCCATATTGATGGCGGCATTCATTCAATTCTTTATCACCTACAGCCTCGCCATGATGGCATTTTGGATTTTGGAAATCTCCACCATCGTGTTCATCGTTTATTCGTTCGAATATTTCCTCGGCGGCCAAATGTTTCCCATCGATATCATGCCGTCGGCGGTTCAGGCCGTGATGAAGTGGCTGCCCTTTTATTACGAGCTGTTTTGTCCGGTCGCGATCTTTCTCGGCCGTTTAAAAGGCGCCGAGCTTATGCAAGCGCTGGCGATCCAATCCGGATGGCTTCTGCTCGCGTGGATGTGGGCGCGCTTCATGTGGCAACGCGGCCTCGGCCATTACCAAGCCGTTGGCGGCTGAGCCGCGAGTGCAGCCTCGCGCTCGCAGACAACCAAGCAAACGTCGAACGCTCAATTCATCTCTTCCGAGTTGGACGTTGAATGTTGAGCGTTGAACGTTGGACGTTTTCATCCGAAATAGCACGCACCATGGCGCGGCTTCACGAGTACCAAGGCAAAGCCATCCTTGCGGCGAACGGGTTCAAGATTCCGCGTGGCCGCGCCGCTTCGAGTGCCAATGACGCCGCCGCGGCAGCGAAAGAATTAGGCGGCGAAGTTGTCATCAAAATTCAAGCGTGGACTACCGGGCGCGCGGGTATCGGCGGAGTCGCCTTCACTAAAAAGCCGAATGATGTGCGCACGCACGCTCAGCGGATGTTGTCGATGAAAGTAGGCCAGTTTCCTGTCGAAGCGGTGCTGGTAGAAGAGAAGATCGACATAGATCGCGAGTTTTTTCTTTCGTTTGCTATCGATGACGCCGCCCGCGCGCCAGTGATTATTTTCGCCGCTGGCGGCGGCACAGGAATTGAGAAGCGCGCCACATCGACGCGACGGATTTGCTGTAATGTGAAACGCGGACCGGTGGATTCGGCCGTGAATGATGCCGTTGCTTCGTGTGGACTTTCAAAGTCGGATACGAAGCAGCTCGCCGAGTCGATTCACAAATTATTTGCCGCTGCGCGCACCGTTGAAGCCCGATCGCTGGAGATCAATCCGCTGGTGCTAACCAAAAGCGGTGAGTTCGTCGCAGCCGATTGCCGAATCACGATCGATGATTACGCCGTCGCGCGACGCCCGGAGCTGGGCATCGAGATCGCGCGCGAGTTCGATCATCCGCCAACGCCGCTCGAGCGCGTCGCTTACGCCGTCGAACAAAGCGATCATCGCGGCACATTTTACTTTGCGCAGTTGGCAACCGCTGCGCCGAAAAGCTCGAAAGGATTGGTTGGTTTTCACGGCGCAGGCGGCGGCGGCTCGATGATGTCGATGGACGCCATCGTCAACGCAGGATTCACCATTGCAAATTTCACCGATACGAGCGGCAATCCCTCCGCGTCGAAAGTCTATCGCGCTGCGCGAATCATTTTGGCCCAGCCGGATCTCGTGGGCTATTTCGGTTCCGGCTCCGGCGTGGCAAGTCAGGAACAATATTGGTCTGCCTACGGCTTGGCCAAAGCATTTGGCGAACTCGATCTGGATATTCCCGCGGTGATTCGCCTGGGCGGCAACACTGAAGATCGGGCTGTGGATATTTTGCGGCGAATGTCGAAACTGCTTCGCGCGCCGGCCGAAGGCTATCGCAAGAGCGACACACCAGCATTCATCGCGGCACGTTTCGCCGAACTCGTCGCCTCTGCGGACGGCAAAAAATGGAAACCGCGTGCGCCGCGAGCGCCAAAATTTGTGAGAGAGGCATCGACCACAACGCTCACCCTAAAAAATGGCCGAGTCTGGATCGACACCCCGCGATGGCCAAAGATTCGCGCCGCGGTCGGAACACACTCGGCCGGATTAATCGTCGATCGGAAAGGTTCGCCCGCGGCAGCGTTACCCGGCGAAGAATTCGCCACCAAAGATTCCGAGCTGCTTGCCTGCGAAATCGAATGTCGTCTTGCCGGAATCGAAGGTTTCTATTTGGAGCTTGATATTCCCGGCTTGGATGAATTGCAATTCAAGGAATGACGGCTTCCCAACCGTCATGCCTTTAGCGCCAACAGCGCGACATTCACTGTCAGCCTGGGGCGACGCCCCAGGAGAGCATCGTCCAAAAAAGCGCCACCGCTGAAAGCGCGATTCACGTGCAAAGCCAGTTCGCTTGCAGTCCAAAGATCCTTCGGATTGAAGCGCGCCCCAGGCTGCATCTGAAACCGCGCCTTTGGCACTAAACGAACACCCACAGCCGTCATACCTCGCGACGGTTGGGAAGCCGTCGCTCCTTGTTCGCTTGCGGAACATCTCTGATTTCATCAACATGCAACTGCGATGGCGATTTTGATCGACGAGAAAAAGCGCGTGCTGGTGCAAGGGATCACGGGACGCGAAGGTCGGGCGCGCACGCGGTTGATGCGCGAGTACGGCACGAATGTGGTCGCGGGCGTGACGCCGGGCAAGGCCGGACAGAGCGTGCTGGGCGTGCCGGTGTTCAACACGCCACAGGACGCCGTGAAGTCGTTAGGCAAAATCGATATCTCCGTGGTGTTTGTCCCGGCGGGGGGCGTGAAGGATGCGGCGATTTCCGCGATTGATGCGGGAATCAAACTCGCTGTGCTTGTTCCTGATCGTGTGCCTGTGTGGGACGCGATGGAGATCGCGGCGGCGGCGAAAGCGAATGGCGCGATGTTTTTGGGCCCCAACACGCTTGGAGTGTTAAGTCCGGGCAAGGGCGTCGTCGGCATGATCGGTGGTCGCGCGGAGAGCGCGCGGCGATGGTTTAAGCCCGGTGTTCCTAAAGGCGTCGGCGTGATCAGTCGCTCCGGCGGCATGGCGTCGAGCACCGGTTATTACCTCGGGCAAGCGGGCGTGCGCATTTCGACCATTGTGCACATCGGCGGCGACGCGGTGATTGGAATTCGCCTGCCAGACGCGGCGCTAATGTTTGAAGACGATCCGCTCACGGAAGCAATCGTGATCTTTGGCGAAATCGGTTCGTCGCAGGAGGAAGAACTGGCGCAGTTGATCGTCGATCGAAAAATCACCAAACCTGTGATCGCTTACATTGGCGGCAAAGCTGCGCGCGAAGGCACTCGCTTCAGTCACGCAGGCGCGATCATTGAGGGCGGCCGCGGCACGCACGCCGGCAAAGTGAAAGCATTGCGCGAAGCCGGCGCGACCGTGGTCGATGCGTTTGGAGAATTGCCGGATGCGGTGGTGCAGATTCTCAAGAAAACGAAAGGACAAAGTCTTATGAGCAAAGCCGACAAAAACGCGGTGTGGAATACCGCCATCACGCGCGTGGAACCGAACAAAGTGGCGGTGCGCGGGTATGACATCGCCGAGCTCATGGGGCGCGTCTCATTCGGCGCGGCGGTTTATTTGATTTTGACCGGGGAACTGCCATCGCCAGCCGTCGGGCGTTTGATGGACGCGATCTTAGTGTCGTCGATTGATCACGGTGCGACACCTCCCAGTGCGTTAGCTGCACGAAGCGTCGCATCTACTGGCGCGACGTTGAGCGCGTCAGTCGCGGCCGGAATCATGTCGATCAATCGCCATCACGGCGGCGCGATTGAAGATTGCGCCCGGCAACTGAGAGCAATCGCCGATCGCGCCCAGCGCGAATCGATTTCGATGGATGAAGCGGCCGCGCGCACGCTAGCGGCGATGAGAGAAGCGGGCGAACGCATGCCAGGATTTGGTCACCGTCTCCACACGAAAGACCCGCGCACTGCGCGTTTGTTCGAGCTCGCGCGTGAGGCTGGCGTGGACGGCATGCACATTCAGGCGGCGCGCGCGGTTAAAAAAGCGTTCGGCGACGCGAAGAAGTCGCTGCCCATCAACGTGGACGGCGCCATCGGTGCTATCCTCGCCGATCTGGGAATGAACCCCGCCGCGTTCAACGGCATTTTTATGATCGCGCGCACGCCCGGACTGGTGGCGCATGTCGTTGAAGAACAGAGCCGTGAAAAACCAATGCGACGCATTCATCCAGTCAATCACGGCTACGACGGGCCGCCGGCCAGGAGTCTTTCCGACAAATTGCCCCGTAAGTCTCTTGAGGATTGCAGCGCGTCCTCCACTGCGGCAGTCGAATGAAAGTTATTGATTCTTCGGGTGTTTGAGGTCAAAATCCCCGACTCAAAACTCCCCACTATGAAGAAAAAATCCACCTCCCAATCTGCCTTCTTTAACCCTCGCGTCTTACTTGCTTCATTTCTTTGCCTTGCTGGCATGTTTATCGCGCTACTCGGCTCTGGCGCGTTCTCGAATGCCTCTGCCCAGGCAAACGCAGCTCAGGCGCAAGCTCAACAATTCGATCAAACGACTGTGATCCCCGCGTTGCACAGCGATCTGTCCAGGCCACTGCGCGAGCAGCCGTTGATCTGGCCGCCAATGGAGATGGAACATGAAGCGAATCTCAACCCGAAGATACCGCATCAACATCAGGATGGGCCGGATCCAGTTATTCAAAACAGCTTTTGGCAACGGATGATAAACACGCCGGCGATTCCGGGCCCGCTTCTCAATTGGGCGGGCATTGCTTACCCGGGCGTCAGTTGCAATTGCGCTCCGCCTGACCCAAACGGTGAGGTGGGAAAGACTCAATACCTGCAGATGGTGAACGAAGGCTTGCAGGTTTTTGATAAACTTACTGGCGCATCAACCTTCGGGCCTGTGGCGATCGCGTCGATTTGGTCAGGCTTTGGTGGCGCCTGCCAGAGTAGTGGCAATGGTGATCCGATAGTCGTGTACGATCAACTCGCGGACCGATGGATCATCAGCGAATTCGCCACTCCCAGCGGCGCGAGTGTCCCGCAAGATGAGTGCATCGCTATTTCCCAGACAGGCGACGCTACGGGCGCGTGGTATCGGTACGACTTTCACCTAACGAGCAACTTTCTTGATTATCCCAAGCTGGGCGTTTGGCCGGACGGCTACTACATGTCCGCCAACGTTTTCAACACGCTGGGTACATCCTTCCTTGGCCCTCAGCCGTTTGTATTTGATCGAGTCAAGATGTTGGTAGGCGATCCTACTGCCACATCGCAAACCCGCGGGATCATTGGCGGTTCTGGTGAAGCGCCTTTCCTTCCGGCCGATCTGGATGGCAGCCTTCCATCACCAGTTGGCGATCCGAACCACTTCGTCGCATTCCCGCAAAGCAGTCCCCTGATTTATAAGGTATGGGCGTACCATGTGGATTTCACTACCCCGGCTAACTCGACGTTTACCCTTGAGGCCAGCGTGCCGGCAGCATCATTCACCGCACTCTGTCCATCGACGCGCAACTGCGTGCCTCAGCTCGGCACGAGCTCGGGACTGGACGCGATCGCCGATCGCATGATGTTCCGGAATGCGTATCGCCGCTTCTCTGATGGTCATGAGTCCCTGCTGGATAACTATACAGTCAGTGCTAATTCGGTGGCAGGGATCCGTTGGATTGAATTGCGACGCACGCAACCGGGAAACTGGGGTATCTTCCAGGAAAGCACTTATCAGCCCGATACGACGTGGCGCTGGATGGGCAGCATAGCGTCGGACAATCAGGGCAACATTGCGCTCGGTTTTAGCGCGTCGAGCAGCTCAATTAACCCGCAAATCCGTTACGCCGGCCGGCTTGCCACGGACCCATTGAACACGTTATCGGGCGAACAACATCTTTTTGATGGCACCGGCAGTCAAACAGGCACCTCCAATCGCTGGGGTGATTACACCGATATGACCGTTGATCCGGCGGACGATTGCACCTTCTACTATACGAACGAGTACTACGCGACGACAACTAGCTTTAACTGGCATACACAAATCGGCTACTTCAAGTTTACCGGGTGCACCGCGCCGCAAGAGGGGACTGCGCACTTTGTCGTCACGGCATGTAACGGAGGCGCGCCGATTGCTAACGCATCGGTATCAATCGACAGCAGGCCTTACGGGGCAACGCTTTCCAATGGCACTTACGACGCGGTATTGACACCGGGCTCACACAGTTATTCGGTTTCGAAAGCTGGTGTGGGGTCCCAAACAGGGAACTTCACGATCACCAATGGTCAAGCGACAAACGTGCCTGTCTGCCTGGGAGGCAGTCCCAGCCCTACACCAACTGCAACGGCGACTGCCACGGCGACCGCGACTGCCACTGCCACACCCACAGCTACCGCTACCGCGACTGCCACGCCAACAGCAACAGCAACCGCAACTGCGACGCCCACTGCGACTATAGCTCCAAGCCCAACGCCTACAGCTACAGCTACAGCTACAGCTACAGCCACAGCTACTGCTACCCCGACTTCAACTCCGACAGCTACGCCTACAGCCACGCCCACTGCGACTGTACCTCCCTCGCCAACTCCGACGCCGAGTCAGATCACACTCAGCGCCTCCGGACGCAAGGTGCATGGAATTGACACAGTGAATCTCTCGTGGAGCGGAGCGGCTTCGGCCAATGTCGATATTTACCGCAACGGTGTGTTAATCGCCACTGTGCCCAGCATTCCCGGCAGCTATACCGATAGCACGGGCCAAAAAGGCCATGCCACCTTCACGTATCAAGTGTGCAACCAAGGCACCCAGACCTGTTCTAATCAAGCAACGGTGACATTCTGACGAAAGCGCGGCAGGCGCTAGCGGGTACGCGTGCGAGTCGAAAAATTCCGGTGTGAGCGTTGCGTTTCGCACGCGGCGCTTTTGGAGTGCGCATGCGTCCTCGCGTCGCTTTGGGACGGCGCCACTCTTAGCAAAGCGATCTTCATCAGGGGTTCTTCAACAGCGCGATCAGCGTAATTTGTGGCCAAAGAAAACTTGAAAAAGGGGTTGACACTGTTCCAGCATCTCACCTAATATTTGTACTACCGTTTGCGGGTTCACCGCCGAGGGAAACGACTCCACTTCATTTATGAAAACAAAATCTACTTCACAATCTGCCTTCTTTAACCTTCGCGTTTTAATTGCCTCTGTTTTTTGCGTCACCGGCGTCCTTATTGCGCTGGGCGGGGCGCGGCTCTACTCCGCGCCGGCAAAGGCTCAACCAGTGGCAAACTCTGCCGGTGGGCCGAACGTCGTGCGTATAGTCGGTCCCGCTGTCATGAACACGGACCTGCGAAACCTGCCTTACGTTGCGCCGACTGCAGAGATCGAGGGGCCCCGGCTAACGCGTCATCCGTTTCCGTTGTCAGGCGGGCCAGCAAGATCGGGGACCTCTGCCTTCCCGCATTTCCAGTCGTTGTTGGGGAAGATCCTTATCCCGACCCCAAACATGCCGCCGCCAGTGCTCACATTTGACGGAACCGGTCGGGTGGGAAGCGGCTGCAATTGTCGGCCACCTGATACAAATGGCGATGTGGGCCCGAACCATTACGTGCAAACAGTCAATGAAGGGTTCAGAGTGTTTGACAAGTCTGGCAACCCGCTCACCCCTTTCATCACGTGCAATTCATTCTTTGCTCCCTTGGGTACCGGCAATCCCTGTGGCAATAACCAAAATGGCGGTGACCCCTTTGTTTTCTATGACCAGAGCGCTGATCGCTGGGTGGTGACCGACCTAGGCTTTGCCTCGTTTCCCGGCCCTGGCCCATTCTATGAATGCATCGGTGTATCGCAAACCCCCGACCCCGTAGCTGGCCCTTGGAATCTCTACGCCCTGCTAGTTGATCCGGTGAACCTGGACGACTACCCGAAATTGGCGACGTGGAATAATCCCCAGCCCGGCGGCGCCTATTTCCTCACAGTCAATTTGTTTAACGGCACCTCTGAAGCCTTCGAAGGCGTGAGCGCATTCGCGCTGGATCGCGGCTCGATGCTCACGGGTGGGCCCGCCAACGCGATCTCGTTCATGATTCCTCCAGGTGACCCCGGCCTGGGCGATTCCTATAGTCTGGTAGCAGCAGATTTTCGCACCGGCACCCCGCCGCCTGCGGGCCGGGATGAAATGCTCCTCGCGGTCGATAGTCCCAGCAGCGGCGGCGTGATGTTGACCCAGGTTAAGGGATGGCAGTTTCATGTCGATTTCGGCACCCCGGCGAATTCAACTCTGGGTGTTGGCCCTAACCACGCTCCGAATGCTCTGATCACAGTCAACGGGTTCGTTGACGCATTCACGAACACGACGTCCCTGCTTGTGCCACAGCAGGGAGTTACGCAAATGCTGGACACATTGGGCGATAAAATCATGACCCCGGTCGTTTACCAAAATCGCAACGGCACCGAATCCTTGTGGGCTGACCAGACAATAATCGAGAATTACCCGAATGGGCCGACTGCTGTTCGTTGGTATCAATTCGTTGTTACCGGCGGCAATTTTCCTGCCGCAGCGGCTCAACAAGAAGACTGGACAAACGGCAACGACGGTTTGTGGCGCTGGATGCCCGCGATAGCTGCCGACGCGAACGGAAACGTGGCCATCGGGTATTCGACATCGAGCAGCACCATATTCCCAGGTATTCGTTATGCCGGGCGTCTTGCCGCCGATCCGCCAAACAACCTCGGACAGGGTGAAGCCGTAATGACCAATGGCGGCGGATACCAGACCTCCGCCAGCGGGCGCTGGGGAGACTATAGCATGACCAAGCTTGATACCGATGGCACGACCTTCTGGCATACGAACGAGTATTACATAACACCGGGCAGTTCTTGGTCCACGCGCGTCGGTAAATTCGTATTCCCACGGACTGCTCCGTCGCCGCGTCCTCGCCCCACGCCACCGCCGCGCTGATCAGGCTATGTCGTAAACCGCTCGCGCGGGAACTCCCGACTTCGCAGCCTGCGAAGTCACACTGAACTGTGGTGGCAGGCGTGTCGCCCTGCGAAATTGGAATCATGCAGCCGGCACGGCTGCCTCTACAGAAGAAATCCCTCCATTAGATTAAAAATAACTATTGCATACTTTCATCATCTCACCTAGCATGCTGATTACCCTCTCGGGTTCACCGCAGAGGGAAAAACTTCACTTCATCTATGAAAAAGAAATCCACTTCAAAATCCGCCTTCTTTAACCTTCGCGTTCTACTTGCATCTGTTCTTTGCCTCATCGGCGTCTTCGTCACGCTGCTCGGCATGGGGGCGTTCTCGAACGTCTTCGCCCAAGCAAAGGGCGCGCGAAACAATCGCTCCTCAACACAAGACGCCCCTGGCACGCAGACGCCCGAAGTCGTGCGCATGGTGGGTCCAGTACTGCAGAATAAAAACCTGCGAGACCTGCCTTACGTTCCACCAACCGGAGAATTAGTGGAGGCGCCGCTGACCCGCTATCCGCACGGCACGGGACAGACAGGAGCATCGCAGCCGGAGTATCCGTCGTTCCACTCGGTGTTGACAGGAATTTTTCAGGCCATACCCAATATGCCGGTGCCGCTACTGACCTTCGACGGGATCAATTTCTCGACCAGCGGGTGCGGTTGTTACCCGCCCGACACGAATGGCGACGTGGGTCCGAACCATTACGTGCAAACGGTCAATATCGGGTTCAGAGTGTTTGACAAGTCGGGCAACCCGCTCGCCCCTCTCGTCCAGTATAATTCGTTCTTTGCCCCGTTGACCGGCACACCGTGCCAAAACTTGAATCGCGGGGACCCGTTTGTCTTCTATGATCAGGTGGCTAACCGCTGGGTGGTGAGCGACTTCGCTTTTGCGTCCTTTCCCGGCGCCAATTTCTATGAATGCATCGGCGTATCTCAAGGCCCCGACCCTGTAGCTGGCCCTTGGAATCTCTACGCCCTGCCAGTGGATGCGACGAACCTGGACGACTACCCGAAGTTGGCGATGTGGAATAATCCGCAGCCCGGCGGCGCGTATCACCTCCAGGTGAACCTCTTTCTCAATGGCTCGACCTTCAGTGGGGTGAAAGCTTTTGCGCTTGACCGCGGCTCGATGCTCTCTGGCGGCCCGGCCAATGCGATCTCGTTCATGATTCCTCCAGGTAACGGCGGCCTGGGCGATGCCTATAGTCTCGTGTCGGCCGGCTTTCGCACCGGCACCGCGCCGCCTGCTGGGAGGGACGAATTTCTCCTGGCCGTGGACAGCCCGGCCAGCAACCCCGCGGTTTTGACTCAGGTCAAGGGCTGGCTGTTTCATGCCGATTTCGTTACCCCGGCGAATTCAACTTTGGGCCTTGGCCCTAACCACACTTGGAATGGCGTGATCACAGTCAATCCGTTCACCGAAGCGTGGACAAATACCTCTGGTTTTACAATCGAGCCCCAGCTGGGAACGACCCAGCACGTCGATAGTCTGGGCGATAAAATCATGACGCCTGTCGTTTACCAGAATCTGGCTGGCATCGAATCGTTATGGGCGGACCAGACCAACATACTGAATTTTCCGAACGGGCCGACTATCATTCGCTGGTATCAGTTCGTTGTCACGGGCGGCGTTTTTCCCGCGACCCCCGCGCAGCAGGAGGATTGGAGCAATGGTGGCGACGGCTTATGGCGCTTTATGCCCAGTATCGCCGTTGATGCGGCCGGCAACACGGCCATTGGCTATTCCACAACCAGCCCGTCGATCTACGTTGGCATTCGATATGCCGGGCGTCTTGCCACTGATCCGCCAAATGATCTCGGACAGGGTGAAGCTGTGCTGATCAACGGCAACGGTAACCAGACGGGTACAGCCGGGCGCTGGGGCGATTATAGTATGACGACGCTTGATACCGATGGCATGACCTTCTGGCACACCAACGAATACTACCCGTCCAGTGCAAGCGTCAATTGGTTCACACGCGTCGGCAAGTTTAACTTTCTTCCCGGTGTAAGCCCCACGCCGACACCGACTGTAAGCCCCACGCCGACACCGGCGCAGTGCAGCTGGTCGGCGGGGCCGAACATGCCTACGGTTTTGATTAGAGCGGTAGGCGTTTCCTTCCCCGACGGCAACTTCTATACCATGGGTGGCCGTACCTCAGACATAGCAGGGTCCGACTTCCAGCACGTGCTGAAGTACTCACCCGGGACCAATAGCTGGACCCAGATGCCTTCAACATTGCCCGACAACACGATGAACAACATGGCTTGCGGCGTGCTCACCCTGGGAGGCACTCCGTACATCTACTGTGTAGGCGGTAGCGCTGCCGGCCAGGCCACAGCTACGGCTCGCGTGTTCTACTACAACCCGGCCACCGACACGGTGACCACGCTTACCGCTGGAGACAACTGGCCGGGCGATGCCGCAGGCACAATTCTGCCGGGTGGGTTTGCAGAGACTGGCAACAAGATGTACATCCTGGGCGGGTTCAACATCAACATAGCTTCCACCAACCAGATCTGGCAGTTTGATCCTACTGCTGGGGTAGGCGCCAAGTGGACACTGGCCCCGGTGACGACGCCGGAAGGCGTCATGTATGCGCCTACGTGCGCCATAAATGGTATCATCTACCTGGCAGGGGCATCAGATTACCAAGGTGGCACGGTAGTAGACACTACCAATTCGTTCAGCTTCAATCCTGCCACCAACACCATTGGTACGATAGCGCCCATACCGCGGGCCACAGGGGAGACGAGAGGACTCGCGTTCTGCAATAGGATGTATGTCATGGGTGGCGGCAGAGTTGCGCCTAATCCATCCAACGAGGTGGACGTCTATGATCCGGTTAGCAATACCTGGTCACTAGGCATGCCATTCGTTAATGCCCGGCGCAACTTCCCGGCCGATACCGATGGCACGAACAACATCTGGCTGGCGGGTGGCTACGAGCCAGCCAGCCCGGCGGCCGACCTGGAAATCTTCCACTGCCCCGTCAGTCCTTGCGGAGCGTCGCCGACACCGACTGCGACCCCAACGGCAACGGCAATCGCTACTGCAACTGCTACGCCTACGGCTACAGCTCCATCTAGTCCGACGCCTACAGCTACAGCTACGGCGACACCGACGCCAACATCGACTCCAAGGGCTACTCCGACGCCAAGACCTCGGGTGACTCCCCGCCCGCGGTAGGTCGCAATTTGAACCGTTAACGCGGAAGCTCACGAAGGAATTCGCGAGCTTCCGCTAGGGCGTTGGCTATTTCAGTCCACGCTGGGGACGCAATACCGGCCCACAGCTATAGGGCGTCCGCCGCGGCGGACGCCCCCCATTGCCAATTCAGTCGTGAAGGGCGAAGCCAGCGTGGCGTTCTGCCGAGGCGCGCCCCAAGGTAGCGGCGATTGACCTCAATCGCCCAGGCTTCCCTACGGGCGCGGCGCTGGGAAAGGGCCAGACCGCCGAGCCGGTACGGGTTCCGGCGCAGGCGCGCAGGCGTGGAAGTCGCAGCCGCTGCGGAGCTGTCAGCAGTCATTACATGTCAAGTCTTAGGCGCAGAAATGAAAGAAAATGTGGCTCAGGTGTACGTCCGAAGCACTAAATGTTCAGTTTGAGTAACAAAATCTCATAATTCTGGCCTGAAAACTTAAGTTTTATTGGCAGAAACATGATCGGAGTGACAAAAACTCAGGAAAAAATGAGGGAAACTCAGAATGGAATTGCTAACGGAAGTCGCAGCCGCACTAGAAGCCATCTGGTAAACGCAGGTGTAGGCAGGGTCGGCGCGCTGCGCCGACCGGACGCCGCAGCGCGGCATCCCTACCATTCGCGTTATGAGATCAGTTCTAATCGCGCTGCTCACGGCGGCGAGCGACAAGATCACGGCGACACCAGGAGGACTAAGGCTTCCAAGCGCGCGACGCAACCACGCTGGCCTCCAAGGTGACGGCTGCGGCAAGCGCCATGGAGGAAGCGTTCGCCTGTAAGCCGCAAAAGCAGTCCCACCGTAGAGCGATTTTATGAGCGTTGTAGCCACCGACCTGCCTGCCACGGCGACTCATCACGCCGAAGCTTCACGCGAAGGCCGGAAGCTTGGTGAAGGCGGGTGGCCGGTCCCACCTCGGCGCTGCTTTTCGCACCAGAGGATGGCCCACGTATGTGTCCAGCGCCAAAGGCGCGACATTCACTGTGAGCCTGGGGCGCAGCCCCAGGAGCTAAGGCAAGAAAGCGCCAGCGCTGCTGAAGGCGCGATTCACGCGCAAAAAGAGTTTCTTCGGAATCAATCCCGGGGATGCTCTATTGAAACGCGCCTTCAGCGCATGGTGATGGGTACGGCAATTGGATCCAGGGGCGTTGCCCCAGGCTCGAACGTGAGAGGGTGCCTTTGGCGCTGAGCAGACGTCAACCCCAAGGCCGTGGCTACACCACCCGGCGCATTTCAACCGGGGACATGACCGACGATAAGCTGGCGCACATGGGCGCGAACCGGGTGTCGCCGCCGTCGCGCGCGGGCGCTCCAGACCAGGCGCCGGAGATTAGCGTGGAGCACCCGAGCATCCGCTTGGCGAACCTGTGGATGATCCGATAGCGGGCCTGGCTTAGGCGTTCATGGCGTAGGTAACGAGATAGACTACCCTAACTGGGTCTCAAGAAACAAATTTCAGTTTGTTCGCGGGCAAGTCTTCTCTAGAGGCAGCCGCCTGCTCGCGAAGACCTTCGGAGTGCCAGCTGCTTATCGTCTGACCGCAGACGACAGGCCTGCCACTACGCATCCCCCATCACCACAGGCTGGGAACTCGCGAGGTTCCGCTCGCGAGTTCCCGCCTTAACGATTTCAATTAGCGTCCCCCGGGCGGACGAGGAGGCGGCGGCGGCCTCGGCGTCGGCGTAGTTCTGGGCGGGACTGTGGCCGTAGCCGTTGCAGTGGCTGTTGCGGTCGCCGTGGCCGTTGCTGTGGCCGTGGCGGTAGCTGTCGGCGTTGCCGTCGGTGTATGCGTGGCCGTCGCGGTGGCCGTTGCTGTCGGCGTTGCCGTCGGTGTATGCGTGGGCGTTGCCGTCGCTGTCGGGGTAGGACTTGCGCAGCCTCCGGTGACGACATTGATCTCCACCGAAGTGGTGGTGGTAGAACCAGTGTATCCACCCACCGCTACCGCTGTGTTACCCACATGCGTACCCGCAGGGAATGAGCGCTGCTGGTTCAGAGTCGGCCCGCTGCTCCAACTGTCGGTAGCCGGGTCGTAAATCTGCAGGATGTTGGTGGTGTCCGGCCTGAGCACTCCCTTCTTGTTCGATTTGGGCGAGGCCTCCGAACCAACAAAGGGATTGCCACCGCCGAATATCCACACCTTGCCACTAATCACAGCCGAGCCCGGCACGTTGTCGGCGCTGGGCAGATTGGCTCGCGCCGTCCAGGTGTCGGTCGCGATATTGTAGTCCCACGTCGACGCGATCACGGTGTTGTTGGCATCGCGTCCGCCCACCACATACAGGTGACCGTTGACCACGCCCGAGCCCGCGCCGCCGAACCCTGTCGCCGCAGGTATGGGGGTCTTCGTCACGAAGGTGTTAGCAACCGGGTCGTACTCCCAGGTCTGCAGGAACGCCGGGGTGATGTTTCCGGTGGAATAACCACCCACCAGATAGATCTTGCCGTTAAAGTAGCCAGAGGCCATGAACGCTCGCACATCAGGCATGTTCGCACCTGTAGACCAGGTGTTGCTCGCAATGTCGTAGATGCGCGTGGTATTAACCACTGTCCCCGTGGTCGGATTATCACCGCCGAACACGAAGAGCTTGTTCACGTTGGGCGCATACACCCCTGAGGCCTCGGCGTTGTTCAAGTCCGGCACAACCGCCAGCGCCGTCCAGGTGTTGGCAACCGGGTCAAAGCGGCCGAACTGGTTGATGGTGCCACCGGCCGAGAAGGAGTAGCCACCTCCCTCCCAGGCGACAGTACCATTGCTGTCCATGAACCCGCCGTAATGATCTACCGCTACCGGCGCAGCTTGCGTCCACGGCCCAGGCGTGCCTCCAGGTTGGCAAGTAGGCGTCGGAGACGGCGTTCCTGTGGTTGTGGGTGTTGCTGTGGCTGTGGCCGTCGCTGTCGGCGTAGGTGAGGGTGTTCCGCAAGGAGGCGCAAGCAGACACCTGCCTGCATTCACTATCGTTTTGCCCCATTGTCCTGCGAAGTTCATGGGGTTCTCGCCCAGATACGCGTTCAGACCCACCGCGGTATGCCCGTTGTTGGCCTTATACGCCACTGCCGACGGACCGTCCGTCCAGTCCGCTACAGACACCGCTCCCGAGGTCAGGGTCACCCCGTTGCGGTAGAAGGCGGTCAGGGTGGTCACCCCCTGCGTCAAGCAGTTCTGAGTGATAGTGGCCGTGTTGCTCGAGAAGTTGGTGTTGGCAGTGGAATTGTACGGGGTATATCCGCCAGTCATCCACCTTCCCGCAAGGTTCCACGGACCGCGGCTGTCCCAGGCGAAGGTGCCCACTACCACCACGCCGCCGGCGTCCTGGTAATCGGCCAGCACGTTGCCCATCGCTGTGGCATCGTTCCAACCGTTGTTGGAGAAGGCGAACACGATGTTGTACTGCTCCAGTTGGGCTAGCGTGGGCGTGCCGGAGAAGGCATCGAACAGATCCACTGCGGTAACCCCCGGTTCCGCCAGTATCTCGCCTTGTATCGTGACCGGCGGCCCGCCTATATCCGCATAGGCTATCAGAACCCGGAACGCACTCGGCGTGCACGTCGGGTTTGCGGTTGGCGTGGGTGTTGGTGTCGGGGTCGGAGTGCCACAGCCTTGCAAGGTGTAGCTTTGCCCGCCAGTAGCCGCACCGCCCGAGCCGTTGCAGAAGTACTGGGTAAAGTCGGTAACCTTCTGCACGCCGGCCGTAGCCGATGTGTTGCCATTGGTCAGCGTGCCGTAGATGATGTCGAAGCGTGTCTGCCCCTCAT